>OFHM01000980.1_pt1 | contig 20558 bp, 26 predicted proteins | sample 1521311 | NCBI WGS metagenome assembly OFHM01 (sample SAMEA3504083, study PRJEB24116) | mouse gut metagenome | biome: mouse gut; feature: mouse-associated habitat; material: faeces | place: Denmark | collected 2011 | reverse complement strand
TGGCGGCAAAGGAATCCACGGCGCATTCTAAATACAAGGAGAAAATCATCGCCGCCAGGGATATTGATTCCGAGGTGACAGGGATGAGTCACGGCCATCCGGTGAGACAGCTGAGAAACCCAATGACCAGAGAGTATCTGAGGCTGGAGAAGGCAGGAGCTTCTTTTGAGGAGCTGGAGCAGATGACATTGGGCGCGTTGCGCAAGGCCGTGGTGGAAGGGGACACCGTCAACGGGACTCTGATGGCAGGCCAGTCTGCGGGGCTGGTGAAAGGCGAGTTAAGCTGCAGTGAAATCATCCGCGAAGTGATGCAGCAGGGCGGGAACCTTTTGAACCCGGAATATAGAAAGAGTGAGTGGTAAAGAGAGAATATGAGCAAGACAGCATTCATTTTCCCGGGACAGGGCGCACAGTACTGCGGCATGGGAAAGGATTTTTTCGATCAGTTTGCCGCGGCAAGGGAAATTTATACAATGGCAGGTGAAGCCACAGGACTGGACGTGGCAGGTCTGTGTTTTACGGAAAACGAAAAACTGAATATTACGGAATACACCCAGATCGCCATGCTGACCACGGAGACGGCGATTCTGAAGGTACTGGAGGAGAAGGGACTGCAGGCATGGTGCAGCGCGGGGCTGAGCCTGGGAGAATACGCTGCGCTGGCCGCTGCAGGGGTGATGGAGCTGCCAACCCTTTTTCGCCTGATCCGGAACAGGGGAATTTATATGCAGGAGGCTTATCCTATAGGAGGGGCAATGACTGCGGTGCTGGGGCTTGAGACAGAGGTGATCCACCGCATCTGCCTGGAGAGTGAAGGGATCGTGTCCGTTGCAAACGATAACTGTCCCGGGCAGGCGGTGATCAGCGGCGAGGCCTGCGCCGTGCAGGCTGCATCCGAAAAGTTGCAGGCAGCAGGGGCTAAACGCTGCATCCCTCTGAAGGTCAGCGGGCCTTTTCATTCTCCGCTTCTGGCCGGGGCGGGAAAAAAGCTTGCCGCAGACCTGGAAAATGTCAAGGTCAGCGATCCGAAGATACCCTATGTGTGCAATGTGGAGGCGGAATATGTGCGGGAAGCGGCTCCCGTAAAGGAGCTTTTGGCCAGGCAGGTCTCCTCTCCTGTCCGGTGGCGTGAAAGCATGGAACGGATGCTGGGGGACGGCGTGGATACCTTTGTGGAGATAGGGCCAGGACGGACACTGGCAGGTTTTGTGAAAAAAATGAGCCGCCAGGTCAAGGTGATCAATGTGGGAACTGTTGGAGATTTGGAGCAAATTGAAGAAATTCTGTATTGACTGATGGAGTCAGACGGGGGGAGCGGAAGACTTCCGGAAAGGATGAAAAAGTGAATGAGAATAAAGAACTGACGGGCAAGGTGGCATTGGTGACAGGAGCCAGCCGGGGGATCGGCAGATGGATCGCCCTGACGCTTGCCAGGCAGGGGGCGATCGTGCTGGTCAATTATAACGGCTCCAGGGAATCTGCTCTGAAGGTAATGGAGGAGATGGAGAGTTTCGGAGGCTGCGGAGAGGCGGTGGGCTGTGATGTGTCCGACTTTGAAGCCTGCGGCAGGATGACGGAAGAAATCCTCCGAAAATATGGTCATGTGGATATTCTGGTAAATAATGCAGGGATTACAAGGGATAATCTGATTGTCCGTATGAGAGAAGAGGAATATGACAGTGTGCTGGACACGAATTTGAAAGGGGCTTTCAATACTATCCGGCATCTGTCCCGCTGTTTTTTAAAGCAGCGCAGCGGAAAGATCATCAATATTACGTCCGTGTCCGGTGTGACGGGAAATGCAGGGCAGGCGAACTATTCCGCATCCAAGGCGGGATTGATCGGCCTGACCAAGAGTGTAGCCAGGGAGCTGGCATGCAAAGGGATCTGCGTGAACGCCGTTGCGCCGGGATTTATCGACACAGATATGACCGGTGCGTTGACTGGAAAAGTCAAGGAGTCTGCAGTGGCTTCCATTCCCATGAAGAGGATGGGGAGCGGAAGGGATGTGGCGGAAGCAGTGGCATTTCTGGCGGGGCGGTGCTCTGACTATATCACAGGACAGGTGCTCTGCGTGGATGGCGGCATGGCAATGTAATGCGGCGGTGTGCAGCCGCCTGTAGTATTCTGAGATGCGGGAAAAGCAAAAATTCTGTAAGCAGCGCCGCGTTCTCAGGGGCAGAGTGCTTGGCGGGGGAGAACAGGGAAAGGAATGGATGTGACATGAAGAGAAGAGTTGTAGTGACAGGGATGGGAGCTGTTACGCCGGTGGGGAACTGCATGGAAGCATTTTGGAATGGGATCCGCAGGGGAGAAACCGGGTTTGCTCCTATTACCAGATTTGACACGGCCGGCTATAAATGCAGGCTGGCTGCGGAGGTGAAGGATTTCAGGCCTCAGGATTACATGGATAATAAGTCGGCCAGGCGAATGGAGCTCTTCTGTCAGTTTGCAGTTGCGGCAGCCGGGGAGGCCATTCGGGACGCAGGATTGGACATGGAGAAAGAGGATGCCTACAGAGTGGGATGCTTTGTGGGCAGCGGTGTGGGAAGCCTGGCGGCGATGGAGAGGGAATACGGCAGACTGACACAAAAAGGGCCTTCCAGGGTGAGTCCCCTGTTTGTGCCCATGATGATATCTAATATGGCCGCCGGGAACGTGAGTATTGCCTACGGACTGAAGGGAAAGAGTCTGAATGTTGTGACAGCCTGTGCCACGGGGACCCACTCCATAGGGGAAGCATTCCGTTCCATTCAATATGGGGAAGCGGATGCCTGTGTAGCAGGAGGGGCGGAGAGCGCGGTGACCCCGCTTGGAATTGCGGGGTTTTCGGCGCTGACTGCCCTTTCAGAGAGTACGGATCCGCATAGATGCTCTATTCCCTTCGATAAGGATAGAAGCGGTTTCGTCATGGGAGAAGGGGCGGGGATTGTTGTGCTGGAAGAGCTGGAGCATGCGCGCAGGAGAGGCGCCTTTATATATGCGGAGGTATTGGGCTATGGCTGTTCCTCGGATGCCTATCACATCACATCCCCCGCAGAGGACGGGGCGGGAGCGGCCAGGGCCATGCAAAATGCCCTGGAAGACGGCAATGTAAGACCGGAAGAGCTGACCTATATCAATGCCCACGGCACGGGAACCCATCACAATGATCTCTTTGAAACCAGGGCCATAAAGCTTGCCTTTGGGGCGCATGCAGGGAAGCTTAGGATTAATTCCACCAAATCCATGATCGGCCACCTGCTGGGGGCCGCCGGTGCGGTAGAATTCATCACCTGTGTGAAAGAGCTGCAGGAGGGTTTTCTGCACAGGACAGTCGGGCTGCAGGAGACGGAGGAAGAGATGGATCTGGACTACTGCAGGGAAAATTATGAGGAGAAGGTTCCCTATGCCCTGAGCAATTCCCTGGGTTTCGGAGGACATAATGCCAGCATCCTGATCGGCGGAGAGATTCGGGAATAAAGGGGTACTGGAGAGGATGCATGCGGAACTGGGAAACAGCATGAATCCGATCCAGTACCCGGAAGAATTACTGGCCCTGCATTTGGGACAGGAATTCTTCTGCCGTTATTGGTACTGGAGAGGATGCATGCGGAACTGGAAGAGGAGGAACACTATGGCTATTTATACGGCACAGGAAATCATGCAGATCATACCGCACAGATATCCCTTCTTAATGATCGATACTATAGAGGAACTGGAAGAGGGTGTGCGGGCTTTGGGAAAAAAATGCGTCAGCGGGAACGAACCGTATTTTCAGGGGCATTTTCCGGGCAATCCTGTGATGCCGGGCGTACTGATTATGGAAGCGCTGGCACAGGTGGGGGCAGTAGCCATTCTTTCCCGGCCAGAATGGAAGGGACACACGGCTTATTTTGCGGGGATTGACAAGGCAAAGTTTCGGAAAAAAGTCGTTCCGGGGGATGTACTTTTGCTGGAGACTGTCATCGTCAAGGCAAAAGGCCCCATGGGTGTGGGCAGAGCCAGAGCTTTCGTGGAGGGAAGACTTGTGGCGGAGGCGGAGCTGACTTTTGCCATCGGCGATTAAAGGGGACGGGAGGCATTCATAAATGAACAGATGGACCAAAAACGAGATCAGTAAAAAGCGGCTAGCTTTCTTTGCAAGACAGTCAGATCGAAAGAGCGGTACAAAGAAGCTTTTGACGGAGCCGGAAGGAAGGCAGGAACATCCGGGAGAGGACGCAGGGGAGGACGGGTATTTGATCCGCTGTCCGAAATGCGGCAAGATGGTTGACAGGGGCCGGGTGGCAAAGAGAAAATATATCTGCTATGAATGTGAAGGATATTTCAGAGTGAAGACACCTAATCGGATCCGCATGGTGGCAGATCCGCATACCTTCGAACCATGGTTCACGGATATGCCGGTGCGCAATCCCCTGGCCTATGAGGGATATGAGGAGAAGCTGGCCCAGGCAAGGGAGAAAACAGGTCTGGATGAGGCGGTTACCGTGGGACAATGTAAAGTATTCGGAGAGGAGATCCTGCTTGGAATCTGCGACTCCAGATTCCTGATGGCGAGTATGGGCCATGTGGTGGGGGAGAAGATTACCGCAGCGATAGAGCGTGCAATCGAGAAAAGCCTGCCGATTTTCTTCTTCTGCTGTTCAGGCGGAGCCAGAATGCAGGAGGGGCTTGTTTCTCTGATGCAGATGGCAAAGACCTCCGCCGCGGTTCAGAAGTGTGCAAAAGCAGGTCTTTTGTACTGCACCATACTCACCGATCCTACCATGGGCGGCGTCACGGCCAGTTTTGCCATGCTGGGGGATGTGATCATGGCAGAACCGGGAGCGTTGATCGGCTTTGCGGGACAGCGGGTGATCCGCCAGACCATCGGAGCGGAGCTGCCGGGAGGATTTCAGACCGCGGAATTTTTGTTGGAGCACGGTATGATCGACGGGATTGTGGAGCGCAGGAATCTGAGAAAGACCATCTATTTTCTCATCAAAGCCCATCAGTGCCGGGAAGGGGAATATGCCGGTTTTACACCGGGAAGAGATTTTCATTTTGTGCCCAGCGAGATTCTCAGGGAAAAGGAATGGACCATGAAACCTAAAAGCGCCTGGGAAAAGGTTCGGGGAGCCCGCAGACTGGAGAGAGCCGGAGCCCCGGATTATATGCGTTACCTGTTCGATTACTTCGTGGAAGCCCATGGGGACAGAAATTTTCGGGACGATCCCGCTATCGTGGGCGGTATCGGCTTTCTGGACGGTCAGCCGGTAACCGTGATTGCGGAGCACAAGGGCAGAGACGCAGAGGAATGCCGGAAGCGAAATTATGGTATGCCCATGCCGGAAGGTTACCGCAAGGCATTGCGGCTCATGCGGCAGGCGGAGAAGTTTCACCGCCCCATTATCAGCTTTGTCAATACATCCGGCGCTTTCTGCGGCATCGAGGCGGAGGAAAGAGGGCAGGGAGAGGCCATCGCCCGGAATTTAAGAGAAATGTCGGCTCTGAAGGTGCCGGTATTGTGTATCCTGATCGGGGAAGGGGGCAGCGGCGGCGCATTGGCTACGGCTGTGGGAAATGAGGTGTGGATGTTGGAAAACGCAACTTATTCAATTCTGTCTCCGGAGGGATTCGCCTCTATTTTATGGAAAGATTCCGGCAGGGCGAAGGAGGCCAGCGAGGTCATGCGCATTACGGCACAGGATTTGAAGATGCTCCATGTCATAGAGAAAATCATTCCCGAATTCGGCGGTGCGGATGCCGAAACGGCCCAGGCCATCGGCGGTTATCTGAAGGAGCAGATCAGAGGATTTCTGGAGAGCTATCGGGGGATGACCGGAGAGGAGATTGCAGCCAGGAGATATGAGCGTTTCCGGCGATTTTGAAAGGAGACGGCGGCCCATAGGATTTGCGGCCGAATGCCCTAAGCGGCCGGAAATTCTATGCGGGAAATGGCATTGAATAGGTAGTTGCGGAACTTAAAATAAGAAAGGAACAGAAAAATGTCAATCAGGATAATGGGAACAGGAAGTGCGCTTCCGGTGAAAAAAGTCGCCAATGAGGAGCTGGCCAGGCTGGTGGACACTTCCGATGAATGGATCAGGGAGCGGACGGGAATCGGCAGCAGATACATATCCACAGGAGAAACCGTGGCCTCGCTGGCGGCCCGCGCCTGCAGCCTTGCGCTGGAGGATGCGGGAAAAAGGGCAGGGGAGGTGGAGCTTATATTGGTAGCAACCTGTTCGCCGGAGGATACTGCTCCCTGCACGGCCTGCCAGGTACAAAAGGAAATCGGAGCCGGAAATGCCGTGGCATTTGATTTAAATGCGGCCTGTGCCGGCTTTTTGTTTGCCCTGCATACGGCCTGGGCCTATGTGGAAAGCGGAATTTATAGAAATGTGCTGGTGGCCGGCAGCGAGGTCCTCTCCAAACTTGTGGACTGGGAGGATCGGGGAACCTGCATATTATTCGGAGACGGCGCGGGTGCGGTGTATGCGGAAAAATGTGAAGAGGGAGGGATCCGCAGCTTTGTGCAGCATTCCGACGGCAGCCGCGGAGCGGTGCTGTCCGGTGTGTGCCGTCCTCTGGCAAATCCCTATATTGCGCGGTCTCAGGAGGGTAATTATCTGAAAATGGATGGAAGAGAGATTTTTTCCTTTGCGGTGCGTCAGATCCCAAAGACCATTGAAGAAGCGCTCGGGAAAAGCGGAACGGATGTGGGAGAGGTAGATTTCTTTCTGCTGCACCAGGCAAACCGCCGGATCATCGAGGGAATCTCCAGGCGCCTGGAGGCGGATGGAGAGCGTTTTCCCATGAATCTTATGGAGGTGGGAAATACTTCTTCCGCATCCATCCCGCTTTTGTTGGATGAACTGAATCGCCGGGGAAGACTGCAGAGGGGGATGAAGCTGGTGTTTGCCGGGTTCGGGGCAGGGCTTACCTGCGGCGCCTGCGTTTTGGAATGGTGATGAACTTCCTATTGACTTTTTTCTGAAACTTGGTAAATTTATAGTAGGAACAATAAAGGGCATAAGATAGAAAACGTGCACGAGGCAGAGAGGATAGCAGTAGTGAAATGGCACACAATACAAAAAGCTCTATAAATGAATTGCTGGTCAGCTTGTTCAACCATGTGATGGATATGGAGGCAAAGGCAGTTATCACAGAGGAATACAGCGATATCACTAATAATGACATGCATATTATAGAAGCAATCGGCCTGGAGGAGCCCAGGAATATGTCGGAAATCGCCCACAGGCTTTCGGTGACTGTAGGTACGCTGACCACGAATATGAACGGGCTGGAGAGAAAAGGTTATATACGCAGATCTCGCAGCGAGAGGGACAAGCGGGTAGTATATGTACTACTGACAGACAAAGGGAAAAAGGCATTTTATCACCACCGTGATTTTCATAAAAAGATGATCCGGGCCATTGTCCGGGATTTAAATGAGGAAGAAATGGAAATACTGTATCGGTGTCTTGTCAATCTGGACAGATTTCTGGATCCGAATACAGAGTCAGGCAAATAGGGAAAGCGTTGAGACATATGAGAATGAAAAGTACAATGAGTATGGGGGAAAGAGTCAATGCCACAATCGGTGGAATCAAGACGGTAATATACGGCAGGACGGCCATGATTCTTCTTGGATTTCTGGCGCAGCTGGTCATGCTGTGCGTGGGCTATATTCTGCTGCGCAATTACAGCTTTCTGTTTTATATCTTTTTTCTCTCTGTCTCTGCTGTGGCGGTGGTATATATTTTCAATGCGCCCGGCAATCCGGATTTAAAGCTCTCCTGGATGCTTCCCATAGCGATTTTTCCTGTCTTCGGCGCCATCTTCTATGTGACCATCGTAAGTCAGCCGGGAGTCAAGGTTCTATATGCAAGGCTTCTGACCCAGGCAGAGATTACGAAGAAATATGTGTTCCCCAGGGCGGAAACCAGGGAGAGACTTCGGACGGAGAGTCCCCACATGGGGCAGCTGGCCCATTACTTGGAAAACTGCGACAACAGTCCCGTCTATGACGCTACACAGGTAAAATATTATCCCCTGGGCGATAGTCAGTTCGTGGATATGAAGGAGGAACTGAAGGCTGCGGAGAAATATATTTTTATCGAATTTTTCATTGTGTCCAGCGGCAGGATGCTGGGAGAGATTCTGGATATTTTAAAGGAAAAAGCCAGACAGGGCGTGGAGGTGCGGTTTATGTATGACGGCACCAATGTGCTGTGGAATCTGCCCAGCTTTTTTCCGGCCATGTTGGAGGAGGAAGGAATCCGATGCAAAATGTTTGCCCCCATCAAGCCGATCTTTTCGCCCCATTACAATAACAGGGATCACCGCAAGATCATGGTGATCGACGGCAAGGTGGCTTTTACGGGAGGCATTAATCTGGCGGATGAATACATCAATCAGAAAAAACGCTTCGGCCATTGGAAGGATGTGGGAGCCATGGTGAAGGGAGACGCCGTGGAACGCTTCACGTATATGTTTCTGGAGATGTGGAACGAGTCGGAGCGGATTCCGGATCAATATGAAAAATACCGGCTGCCTGCGGACGCCTCTGTGGCCAGCGACGGATATGCCATTCCCTACAGTGTCTGTCCTCTGGGGCCGGAACGGGTGGGAGAGATGGTCTATCTGGATATTATCAATACGGCACATACCTATGTGCACATTATGACACCCTATCTGATACCGGATGACCGGATGATTATGGCGCTGACCTATGCGGCCAGGAGAGGGGTGGAAGTTGTGATTATCATGCCCCATATTCCGGATAAGAAATATGCCTTTATGCTGGCGAAAACCTATTACAATCAGCTTTTGGAGGCAGGGGTGAAAATCTATGAATATGAGCCGGGATTTGTCCATGCGAAGGTATTTGTCTCGGATGATGTGAAGGCGGTGGTGGGAACGGTGAACCTGGACTATCGAAGCCTGTATCATCATTTTGAGTGCGGCCTGGTACTCTACCGGAATTCACAGATTGCCGTGATGGAGCAGGATGTACAGGATACCCTGCAGAAATGTATTGAGATGAAGGTGGAAGATTATAAGAAGCTGAAACTGACGGAACGGGCGCTGGGAAGGATTATGAGGATTGTGGCGCCGCTGATGTGAGAGAGGGATCCCGGGAGGGGATCCTTTTTTCTTACAGGTTTTTTCAGAAAATAAGAAACCGGAATAAAAAATTGTCGTCTATAGAGACAGTAGAGGCAATGTCCTTCAAAACAGGATCGGGCATGCCTTGCGGACCAAACATAAGAAAAGGGAGGGCGAACATTGTTAGATGCGCAGATATTGGATCTATATTGGGCCAGGGATGAGCGGGCGGTTTCCGAGACGCAGCGATCCTACGGAAGCTATTGCTACAGTATTGCCTGGCATATTTTGTATGACAGAGAGGATTCTGACGAATGTGTGAACGATACCTGGTTTCGGGCGTGGAATGCCATACCGCCGAAGCGGCCGAACCGTCTGGCATTGTTTTTGGGAACGATCACACGGAATCTGTCTCTGGACAGATGGAAGGAAAGGCATACTATGAAGAGAGGAAACGGGGAAATGATGCTGGCGCTGGATGAACTGGCGGAATGCGTACCTGATCTGCACAGCACGGAGGATGCGGCGGAAGCTGCGGAGCTGGAGCGGATGATGAACGATTTTCTTCATACGCTTTCAGAGAGGGACTGCAATGTGTTTTTGCGCCGTTACTGGTATGTGGAGGAATATGGTGAGATTGCAAAGCGGTATGATATGAAGCTGAATACGGTGAAGACCAGCCTGTTCCGCACCAGGGCAAAGCTGCGGGAGTATCTGGAGAGAGAGGGTGTCATACTATGAAAGACAAAAGGAATCTGGAAGGCGCCATGCGGATTCTGGAGGCGCTTTCAGGAGCAGAAGAAGAACTGCTGGAACGCTCCGAAGGGACGGCGCCCGGCAAGAAAAGCAAGATTCGCATGTTCTACCCCAGGGCCTGGGCGGCCGTGCTGGTCCTGGCTGTTGCGGGCGCCATGAGTTGGGGAGGATATCGGTTGACTTTAAAGGTCAATGACAACGCAGGCAGCTCCGGAGGCAATGGTATGGCGGCGGACGTGGAAGAATACGCCGCTGCGCATTCCGGTGAGGAAGGGGCGGAGACCGGGGAAGAGACGCCTGTGGGGGCTGTACAGGAAGGAGGAGAGGCGGCAGACGGAGCAGCGGATGCGGGACCGATGCAGAGTGACCGCAATGGTCAAGGTACGGCCGACACCGCCGTCAACTCAGATGACACGGCCGGCGGCGGAGGTGACGCTTTTGCATCCGGGAAAGGTACGGAGGCGGAGGGTGCACAAGAATCGCCCAACGAATCGAATTCGAAACTTCAGGCCAAGGAAGAGAGCGGCAAATCGGAGGCAGAAGGCGCACAGCAGGAGGCAGCGGAAGGAAATCTGGATTCGGACGGCTGCCCCAGGGTGAACATGGAGGAATATACCCTGGAGGAGGCGGAAAGTCAGGAGATTTTGGGGGATTATATTCCGGGAGAGGTTCCGCAGGGCTATGTATTCGAGAAGGCCGGACGGAATCTGGACAGGGAGGAGGAGAATCTGACAGTTACCTGGAGCAGAGGGATGGACTATATCATGTGGACAGTACTGCAGTCAGGAGAAGTACCGGAAACCGTGGATGTGGAAAAAACGGAAAGCTATGATGAGCGCCTGTATGAAATTCCCCACGCGGAGACTGTGCCGGAGGAATATCGCCAGAGCATGGACAATCCGGTATTTGCCTGGGAAGAGTTTAGCCTGGACACGGTCAGAAGCAGAATGGTACAAAGGGAGGATAGCGGAGATACGGATACCCCCAGAGGAAACTTCTGTGTCCTCTATCCGGACGGGGTACTGATTCAGTTCAACGGACGGGGTACACCGGAGGAAATCTGGGAGATGTTTGCATCCATGAAATCAGCGTCCGATTCTTAAAAATTTAAGTATCTCTTGCGCCCGTTTTTAATGACGGATATAATAGGAAGAAAGAAAACGGCAGTTTTGAAACGGGAATGGAGAGAAGGATGAACGAGCGGGAGACTTTTCTGGATAAATTGAGAGTGACGGCCACCTGTGCGGTGGTAATGCTGCATACGATTACCGGTGTGATGGATCATACGGATATGAGCGCTTATCCTATGGAGAAAAAGGTGTTTTTGGCGGCATTGGATTTGATTTGCTGGTGTGTTCCGGTTTTCCTGATGATTTCCGGATATTTGTTTTTAGATCCGAAGCGGAATCTGAATCTGAAGAAAATGTTGACAAAATACTGCAGAAGAATCCTGCTGGCCCTGTTCCTGTTCGGGGTTCCCTATGCCTGCCTGGAACAGATTGCCATAGAAGGGCGTTTCGAACTGTCGATGGCGGGAAGCGCTTTTGTGATGGTGGCGCGGGGAGAGAGCTGGTCGCATATGTGGTATTTATATCTGATTTTGGGCTTGTATCTGCTGACACCTGCGATTCGGGTGCTTATGAGATATCTGCCCCGCCCGGCCCTGTACGCCGTCCTGGCGGCATTGTTTACAGGCAGCAGTCTCCTGCCCTATTTCGCCAAGCTGACGGGTCGGGAGCTGCCCGTGCTGCCGGATGGGGGAATTTATCTTTTCTATTACATAAGCGGCGGGCTTTTTTGCAAAAATGCGGCAGGATTTCGGGACGTGGCCGGAAAAAAAGCAGGGAAATACCTGGGGACAGCCGCGCTGCTTCTGGCCGCAGCCATGATCTGCAGCAGGCTGTCGGGCAAATACACTCTGCAGATGGCCTATAATTATCCTTTTACCACTGTGCTTTCGTTCCTGTTGTTCGGATGTGGATGCGCAGGGCAGGAGAGTGCCGGACAGGCGGCGCTGTTCTGGAGACGGACAGGGGAACTGTCCTTTGCCGTTTACCTGGTCCATCCGGTATTTTTGAATGTGGCCTATAAATTTCTGCATGTGACGCCGCTGTCTTTTCCGCTGGGCGTCTCCCTGCCGCTTTTCTTTTTGACTACAATACTTTTGTCGGGCGCTGTCGCCTGGGGACTTAGGAAAATTCCTCTGCTGAGGACTTATGTTTTGTAATGATAAAGGGGAGAGGCAGCATTTTACCGCTGCCAGCGCCCCGATGCCCCGCAGGGGAGGATGAGGCCGCTTTGTGCTACGGGAAGGCCGATTTCATCCGCCTCCACATGGCCGCCCAGCTTTTTTGCCAAAGCCTGGTTCATCATGTAGGATAGTACGGCGGGCTGCAAGCCCGTGGTATAAGAATTGACGAGAAAAAACAAAGCCTCTTTTGACAACAGTTCTGCGGTCGTCTCGATAAAAGGCCAAATATTTTCTTCGATTTTCCAGATCTCCCCCTTCGGGCCTCTGCCGTAGGAGGGCGGGTCCATAATAATCCCGTCGTACCGGTTCCCGCGCCGCAGTTCCCGCTCTACGAATTTTACGCAATCGTCCACCAACCAGCGGACGGGCGCTTCACCCAGCCCGGATGCGGCCGCATTTTCTTTCGCCCATCCAACCATGCCCTTGGAAGCGTCCACATGCACCACGCTGGCTCCTGCGGCCGCGGCCGCCAGCGTAGCGCCTCCCGTATAGGCGAATAGATTGAGTACCTTGACCGGCCTGGTTTTCGCCTCCCGGCTTATGTGATGGGAAAACCACTCCCAATTCACGGCCTGTTCAGGAAAAAGTCCCGTATGCTTGAAGCTGAAGGGCTTGAGCCGGAAGGTGAGAGCGCGCCCGTCTGTACTGCGCTTTCCGTCCGCGCTTTCCCGGCCGCCCGTACAGGATGCTGCCCCTTTTAATAAGTAAGAAATGCTCCATTCATCCGGCAGACGGAAAAATTCCCATTCGCCGCCGCCTTTTGCGCTGCGGTGGTAGTGGCCGTTTTTGCGTTTCCAGCCCTCATGGCTGCGGGGGGTATTCCAGATGACCTGCGGGTCCGGACGCACCAGGATATAATCCCCCCATTGTTCCAGCTTCTCGCCGCCGGAAGCGTCCAGCACCTGATATTCTTTCCAGTAATCTGCAGTCCACATATGATCTCTCCCGCCTACATTATAATGCCAGGGAACTCTTGTACAGGAATACGATGTACAGAATTCCGGCGATAATGGTGACAACCGGGATGATGATGCCGGCCGGAACCGCCAGGACATTCAGGAGAGGGATGTGGGCGAGGAAGGACATGACAATCTCCACGGCGTAGCATACGAGATTAATCTTCCAGACCAGTTCTCCTTTGGAGGCGATGTCGTCATGGGAACGTGTGCGGAGTACGTCGGCAACCGAGGAGCAGACGAAATACAGGGCGAGGAAGCCTGCCACGGAGCTCGCGGCCGAAATAAGCGTCCCCAGGATGCCGCTGCCCAAAATACCTGACAGGATGTTCAGGATAAGCTCCGCAGCCGTGAGCTGGAAAGCGGTTTTGCAGCCTGCGATGTCCTTTCCCGCTTCATTGAGACCCACCAGGCTTAAGATCAGGAAACCGAGAATCGCGAGCAGTGCGATGAGGTTCACTATCGGAATCAATAGCAGGACACTGGATACCACAGTGCCGATCTGGGCGATGAACAGTTTATTCAGGCCGGAGCCTGCATTGTTATACTGCATATGAAACCTCCTTCTTCTATATAAAAATTTTAGGATGGTCTTATGATAAAACACATTTGCGGTAAAGTCAATCATTGAAGTGTTACATGCGGAATAAAGATTGTATTGAAAAAAATACAAAAAAATGAAAAAATATCTTGCAAAGTCAGGAATTCCCATGTATACTAGGTATTGCTGTGGCATGATAGCTGTGAAGCGTGAGGTTGCTGATTTTCAGTGATGAAGATCAGGTTTTCCGTGGAGCGAATGTCAAGTTACAAAACTGACGACAAGTCACTGTACCATATTTTGTCTGCCCCAGAGCAGAAGCGATGTGTAAGGTTCCTGAATCGACCAAGTTGCGTGAGCGTTCAGGACACACACGGGAGAGTGTACAGTCACCGCTTGTCGTACTAAGATGAAAACGCATTTCGGAGATAAGGCGTTTCATCTTCTCAAAAGTGCGAAAAGGAGGCGACTTTTTTTATGGCAAGTCAAGTAATGAGAATCACACTGAAGGCATATGAGCACCAGCTGGTGGATGCATCCGCCAGGAAGATTATCGAGACCGTGAAGAAGACGGGATCTGAGGTCAGCGGACCGGTGCCCCTTCCTACTAAGAAGGAAATTGTGACCATCTTAAGGGCGGTACACAAGTATAAAGATTCCAGAGAGCAATTCGAGCAGAGAACCCACAAGAGGCTCATCGATATTATCGCACCCACCCAGAAGACGGTGGATGCCCTGCAGAGACTGGAAATGCCTGCCGGTGTATACATTGATATCAAAATGAGAACCAAATAAAACAATATAGCCTCTACTTAGACGTAAGAACACACCCCGGGTACGGGGAGGGGCGTCAGAGACGTTCCCCGGCGCGTAAAGCGCAGCGGTTATAAAAGAATGTAAATAAACATTCTTGAATGTGAACTTATACATTCTTTTCGCAACGGTAACCGTGTGGTCCGCTATGTAGACGAAGCCTGAAAGGCAGAAAGAGAGGAAAAATGAAGAAAGCAATTTTGGCGACAAAGGTCGGAATGACTCAAATCTTCAGCGAAGACGGCACACTGATCCCTGTAACCGTCCTGAATGCAGGACCCTGTGTGGTGACACAGATCAAGACAAAGGAAAATGACGGATACAGCGCAGTGCAGGTTGGTTTTGTTGACAAGAAAGAGAGAATCATCAACAAGGACGCAGGCGGAAAGAGGGAATTTATCCACAGACACGGCGCAAATAAGGCCGAGATGGGCCATTTCAAGAAAGCCGGCGTCACCGCTAAGAGATATGTGAGAGAGTTCAAATTCGACAATGCCGAAGAATATACTTTGGGTGCGGAAATCAAGGCAGATATTTTTGCCCAGGGCGATAAGGTGGACGCATCCGCTATCTCCAAGGGAAAAGGTTTCCAGGGCGCTATCAAGAGACTGGGCCAGCACAGAGGACCTATGAAGCATGGTTCCAAATTCCATCGCCATCAGGGTTCCAACGGCGCCTGCTCTTCACCCAGCCGTGTATTTAAGGGAAAAGGAATGCCCGGCCATATGGGATGTGTGAAGGTTACGGTACAGAATCTTGAGATCGTGAGAGTGGACGCGGAGAAGAATCTGCTGCTGGTGAAGGGTTCTGTGCCCGGACCGAAGAAGTCGCTGATCACCATCAAGGAAACCGTTAAGGGATAACGCAAATTTCGTGCGAAAGGAGGGCCAACAGATATGGCAAGCGTAGCTGTTTATAATATGGAAGGCAAGGAAGTTGGTACGATCGAATTAAACGATGCGGTATTCGGTGTAGACATTAACGAGCATCTGGTACACATGGCGGTTGTACAGCATCTTGCAAATAAACGTCAGGGAACCCAGAAGGCAAAGACCCGCGGGGAGGTATCCGGGGGCGGAAGAAAGCCCTGGAAGCAGAAAGGAACCGGTCACGCAAGACAGGGATCCACAAGAGCTCCTCAGTGGACAGGCGGCGGTATGGTGTTCGCACCCGTTCCCAGAGATTATTCTTTCAAGATGAACAAGAAGGAAAAGAGAGCGGCGTTAAAGTCTGCTTTGACCAGCAAGGTACAGGACAGCAGGCTGGTGGTGGTAGATGAGCTTAAGTTCGACGAAGTGAAGACAAAGAACTTCGTGGCAGTGATGAAGAATCTGAATGTGGAGAAGGGATTGGTTGTCATTGACGGAAACGATGCCAATGTAGTATTGTCCGCAAGGAACCTTCCCGATGTAAATACCACACAGGCAGATAAGATTAACGTATATGATATCATGAAGGCGAAGACGCTGGTCCTGACAAAGGATGCAGTTGCGAAGATCGAGGAGGTGTACGCGTAATGGCAGATATTAAATACTATGACGTAATCCTCAAACCGGTGATTACCGAGAAGAGTATGAATGGCATGGCGGATAAGGAATATACTTTTCTGGTTCATCCCGAGGCCAACAAGTCTCAGATTAAGGAAGCTGTGGAGAAGATGTTTGAAGGCACAAAGGTTATGCGTGTCAATACCATGAATTGCCAGGGCAAGGAGAAGAGACGCGGCATGGTGGTAGGCAAGACGGCCAAGACCAAGAAAGCTATCGTCAAGCTGACAGCTGACAGCAAGGAAATTGAGATTTTCTCCGGACTGTAGGACAAAAAGTTGTTCTAAGGCGTCAGAGGACGCCGCCTAAGAACAACGATGTTTTGTCCGTGTGGAGTAAGGTCAGATTTAGGTATGCGGCAGATGGCAGCCGCGCAAAAAATCATTGAAGAAAAGGAGACAAAACAATGGGAATTAAGACATATCGTCCCTATACACCTTCCAGAAGGCATATGACAGGTTCCGACTTCTCCGAGATTACCAAAAACGAACCGGAGAAGAGCCTGTGTATTTCCCTGAAGAAGAATGCGGGCCGCAACAATCAGGGAAAAATTACTGTGAGACATCGCGGAGGCGGTTCCCGCAGGAAGTACAGAGTCATCGATTTCAAGAGAAATAAGGACGGCATTCCGGCAACCGTTATCGGTATTGAATACGATCCCAACCGATCGGCCAATATCGCACTGATCTGCTATGAGGACGGAGAGAAGGCATATATTCTTGCCCCTCAGGGCCTGACAGACGGAATGAAGATCATGAACGGACCTCACGCAGAGGTGAGAAACGGAAACTGCCTGCCTTTATCAGAGATCCCTATCGGTACACAGCTGCACAATATCGAGATGTATCCCGGCAAGGGCGGCCAGCTGGTTCGTTCCGCAGGCAACAGCGCTCAGCTGATGGCTAAGGAAGGAAAGTATGCTACGCTTCGTCTTCCCTCCGGCGAAATGAGAATGGTTCCGCTTGTGTGCCGCGCCACAGTCGGTATCGTGGGCAACGGTGATCACAACCTTATCAATGTGGGTAAGGCAGGACGCAAGCGCCATATGGGCATCCGTCCCACTGTACGTGGATCTGTCATGAATCCCAATGACCATCCTCACGGAGGCGGTGAAGGCAAAACCGGTATCGGACGTCCCGGTCCCAGCACCCCTTGGGGCAAGCCTGCGCTTGGTTACAAGACACGCAAGCCCAAGAAAGCTTCCAACAAGATGATTGTAAGAAGACGCGACGGCAGGGCAATCAAGTAATAATTGAGGAGGAAAGACAATGGCTAGATCACTTAAAAAAGGACCTTTCGCAGATGAAAGCCTGTTAAAGAAAATAGATGCTTTAAATGCTTCAGGACAGAAACAGGTTATCAAGACCTGGTCCCGTCGTTCTACAATTTTCCCTTCTTTTGTGGGACACACGATTGCAGTTCATGACGGAAGAAAGCATGTGCCGGTATATGTTACCGAGGATATGGTTGGCCACAAGCTGGGTGAGTTTGTTGCGACCAGGACATACCGCGGTCACGGCAAGGACGAGAAGAAGTCGAAAGTCAGGTAACGGCGCTCCGGGTTTTCCCCGGGCTGCTGGCCGCAGAGGCTGGACAGACGCCGGATGAGGGCGGAGACGGAGAAAACCGATAGTCGGGTAGTAGGATAAGGAGGGTAAAAATCTATGGCTAAAGGGCATAGAAGTCAAATTAAGAGAGAAAGAAATGCGCAGAAGGATACAAGACCTTCGGCAAAGTTATCTTATGCAAGAGTATCTGTGCAGAAGGCATGCTTTGTGCTGGACGCCATCAGAGGCAAAGATGTGGATACGGCGCTTGGTATCCTGGAATACAATCCCAGATATGCTTCCGGTCTGGTCAAGAAGCTGCTTGAATCAGCGATTGCCAATGCTGAGAACAACAACGGAATGAACAGAGAGAACCTTTATGTTGCGGAATGCTACGCAAATAAGGGACCTACAATGAAGCGTATTCAACCCAGAGCACAGGGCAGGGCTTACAGGATTGAGAAGAGAACAAGTCATATCACTGTTGTGCTGGACGAGAAGGAGTAGGGAAAGGAGCGGACGAATAAATGGGACAGAAAGTTAATCCTCATGGCTTAAGAGTCGGAGTTATTAAAGAGTGGGATTCCAGATGGTACGCTGAAAGTGATTTCGCGGATTATCTTGTGGAAGACCATAAGATCAGACAGTACCTGAAGAAGAAGTTGTACAGTGCAGGTGTCTCCAGGATCGAGATCGAGAGAGCATCTGACAGAATCAGAGTGATCATTCATACGGCAAAACCCGGCGTTATCATCGGCAAGGGCGGCGCTGAGATCGAAGTTACCAAGACGGAGCTTTCCAAGCTGACTGACAAGAAGGTACTGATCGACATCAAGGAGATCAAGAGACCCGACAAGGATGCGCAGCTGGTAGCTGAGAATATTGCGCAGCAGCTGGAGAACCGTGTTTCCTTCAGACGTGCGATGAAGTCCTGCATGGGCAGAACCATGAAGTCCGGCGCTCTGGGAATCAAGACATCCTGTTCGGGCCGTCTGGGCGGAGCCGATATGGCGCGTACCGAGTTCTACAGCGAGGGGACCATTCCTCTTCAGACTCTGAGAGCCGATATTGATTACGGTTTTGCAGAGGCCGATACCACTTATGGTAAGGTAGGCGTTAAAGTGTGGATTTATAAAGGCGAGGTACTTCCTACAAAGGGAAACCAGGCGGAAGGGAGTGATAAATAATGTTAATGCCGAAAAGAGTAAAGCATCGTAAACAGTTCCGCGGCAGCATGGCAGGAAAAGCCAGCAGAGGCAATACCATCACTTACGGTGAGTACGGTCTGGTGGCAACAGAGCCTTGCTGGGTTAAGTCCAACCAGATAGAGGCGGCACGTATTGCGCTTACACGTTACACCAAGCGTAACGGCCAGGTATGGATTAAGATTTTCCCGGATAAGCCCGTTACCGCAAAGCCGGCTGAGACTCGTATGGGTTCCGGTAAAGGATCGGTGGAATATTGGGTAGCAGTTGTGAAGCCCGGCCGTGTCATGTTTGAAATTGCCGGTGTTCCTGAGGATCAGGCGAAAGAAGCGCTGCGTCTTGCAATGCATAAACTTCCCTGCAAGTGTAAAATCGTTGCGAAGGCAGATTTGGAAGGCGGTGTTGAATAATGAAATCTAGTAAATTTGTAGAAGAATTAAAAGGCAAATCCGTGGAGGAATTGAACAAGGATCTTGTTGCCGCGAAGAAGGAGCTTTTCAATTTGAGATTCCAGAACGCAACCAATCAGCTGGATAATACTGCAAGAATCAAGGATGTCAGGAAGAATATTGCACGGATTCAAACAGTTATTACCGAGAAGGCCAGGGCATAAAGAGAGTGCCTGGCGGCACTCTTAAAAGAATTGCCGGCGGCAATTCTTACGGAAATGTCTATGGCAGTTCCAATGAGCAGAGCGGCGATGAAAGGAGATCAATCGTGGAAAGAAATTTGAGAAAAGTCCGTACTGGTAAAGTTACCAGTAATAAAATGGATAAGACAATTGTTGTAGCTATTGAAGAGCATGTAAAGCATCCCCTCTACAATAAGGTTGTGAAGAGCACCTATAAGCTGAAGGCACACGATGAGAAGAACGAGTGCAATATTGGGGATACCGTTAAAGTGATGGAGACCAGGCCGCTGTCCAAGGACAAGAGATGGAGGCTTGTGGAAATCGTAGAGAAAGCAAAATAACGTAAGGGGATTGGAGGAAGATCATGGTTCAGCAGGAAACAAGACTGAAGGTTGCCGATAACACCGGTGCGAAAGAATTGCTCTGCATCCGCGTTATGGGCGGCTCTACAAGAAGATATGCACGTATCGGCGATGTAATTGTTGCTACTGTGAAAGATGCAACACCAGGCGGCGTTGTAAAGAAGGGTGATGTGGTGAAGGCGGTAGTCGTACGTACCGTGAAGGAAACCCGCCGCAAGGACGGTTCCTACATCAGATTTGATGAAAACGCTGCAGTGATCATCAAGGAAGACAAGACACCCAGAGGAACCCGTATTTTTGGGCCGGTAGCCAGGGAGCTTCGTGAAAAACAGTTCATGAAGATCGTATCCCTTGCTCCCGAAGTATTATAAGGAGGTGCCGTATGTCAGCAATGAAGATTAAGAGAGGCGATACCGTGAAGGTGATCGCCGGTAAGGACTGTAACGCAGAGGGAAAGGTAATTTCCGTTGATATCAAAAAGCACAGGGTGATTGTAGAGGGCGTGAATATGGTTACAAAGCATGCAAAGCCTTCTCAGGCCAATCCCAACGGCGGTATCATCCAGAAGGAAGCTCCTATTGATATTTCCAATGTAATGCTTGTCTTTAAGGGAAAGCCCACCAGAGTCGGATTCAAGGTGGAGGGAGACAAGAAAGTTCGTTTCGCCAAGGCGACAGGCGAAGTCATTGATTGATCAAACTGTGAACTTTACAGTCCAGGAAGGAGTAAGAGAAAGTGGCAAGATTAAAAGATATGTATAACGAGACCATCGTGGATGCCATGATGAAGAAATTCGGATACAAGAATATCATGGAAGTTCCGAAGCTCGATAAGATTGTTGTCAATATGGGTATCGGTGAAGCGAAGGAAAATC
>OFHM01000979.1_pt1 | contig 20567 bp, 11 predicted proteins | sample 1521311 | NCBI WGS metagenome assembly OFHM01 (sample SAMEA3504083, study PRJEB24116) | mouse gut metagenome | biome: mouse gut; feature: mouse-associated habitat; material: faeces | place: Denmark | collected 2011 | reverse complement strand
AAATAAAATTTAGGAAAGGAAAAGCTATATTTCTTTCTCAAATGTAATCATTTGATATATTTGATTACGTTTGTTCATATTTTATATAGCAGAATTTTATATTATGAAAAAAATGATCGAATTAACTAACGACCGCTACCGTTTAGGCTACCATGTCAGTGCCCCTGCTGGTTGGATAAATGACCCAAATGGTTTTTGTTACTACAAAGGATACTACCACATCTTTTATCAATATCACCCTTATTCAGCTGATTGGGGTCCAATGCATTGGGGCCATGCCCGAAGTAAAGATCTGATCCATTGGGAAAGCTTACCGATCGCGATCGCTCCAGATACAAAAGCCGATGAAGATGGCTGCTTTTCTGGCAGTGCGATCGTTAAAGATGATGTCTTATATCTCATCTACACGGGGCATCATTACTATGGTGACGGTGATCCTGATCACTTTTGGCAAACACAAGATCTTGCTTATAGTACTGATGGGATCAATTTTACCAAATATGAAAATAACCCGATCATTGCCTTGCCTCCAACTGATAACACCCACCATTTTCGCGATCCAAAAGTTTGGCAAAAAGATGACTTTTACTACATGATCCTAGGCAGTCAAGGTAAAGATGGGCACGGTCGTGTGATCACTTACCGTTCCAAAGATCTAAAAGACTGGCAATATCTGGGTGCGATCACTAAAGCGAAGTCACTAGCAACTGAAGGCTATATGTGGGAATGCCCCGACTTTTTTGAACTAGCAGGCAAAGATGTTTTATTGCTTTCACCGCAAGGGATCAAAGCTGACGGGCAAAAATACCTTAATTTATTCCAAACAGGTTATTTTGTCGGAGAATATGACTATCAAAAAAATAGCTTTAGTCATGGATCATTCATCGAACTTGATCACGGACATGATTTTTATGCGACTCAAACGATGCTTGCCCCAGATGGCCGGCGCTTAGTCTTTGGTTGGATGGATATGTGGGAAAGTGACTTTCCTGAAAAGGCTGACGGTTGGGCCGGAGCTTTGACTTTACCACGTGAATTAATTTTAAAGGATGACAAACTTTACATGCGTCCGATCAAAGAACTAAGTCAATTACGAACTGCCGAACTTGCCAGCTGGGATAAAAATTTAACGCAAAAAACTTTGCTCTGTGAAGGTGAAAAACAAGCCGAACTCGAGCTAACACTTGACTCTGCTGATTTTAGTCTCACCTTGAATGATCCCAAGACAAGTGCTCAAATAAAGCTTTCTTTTGACCAAAAGGCGCAAACTTTTATCCTTGAAAATGGAGATAAACGTTACGCTACGATCGCTCCAAAAAGTAAGCTCAAACTACAACTCTTTATCGATACTAGCTCACTTGAGATCTTTATCAATGATGGAGAAGCCGTTTTTACTGAACGCTTTTATTTTGAGAAAACACCTGAAGTCTGGCTAGATACGAGAGCCAAATGTGATATACAGCTCTATCGTTTAGGTAAGGCGATCACTTTTGATAAACATTGAGCCTAAAAGTTTGTTAAAATAGATCGCAAAGGAGGGGAAGTCATGCGCCCAAAATTAGAAGATGTCGCTAAATTGGCCAATGTATCTAAAACGACAGTCTCACGGGTCCTAAATAACCGTGGCTATCTGAGCCAAGAAACGATCGACCGCGTTTATCAAGCCGTAAAAGAGCTAAACTACCAACCAAATGTAGTCGCACGTCAATTATACAAAAAGCAAACACGCATCATTGGGCTTCTGTTCCCAACGATCGCTAATCCTTTTTTTGGTGAATTAAGTGCCGAGCTTGAAAAAAGGCTTTATAACGAGGGGTTCAAAGTTTTGATCGGTAATTCGATGAATGATCCTAAAAAAGAAGCACACTATTTAAATCAATTACTGACTAAACAAGTCGATGGTTTGATCGTTGGGACCCATAATCGCGGGATCAAAGAATATAATTACTCTCACCTACCAGTTGTTGCGATCGACCGTAATATGAATCAAGATATTCCTGTGATCGAATCAGACAACTATAACGGGGGCGTCTTAGCTACGACACATCTGATCAACCAAGGAGCTAAAAAGATCATCCATACAAATGGTCCGATCGAATTAGAGTCACCTACCAAGCGGCGCCGTTTAGCTTATGAAGATACGATGAAGGCTTACGGTTTAACGCCGATCACAGTAACCGTTGATTTTAATATCCCCTATATCGAGAAAAAAAAGATCTTTACTCAGATCTTTAAAGATCACCCCGATCTTGATGCTATTTTTGCTTCAAATGATGTCGATGCTGCCCTGATCATGCAAGTTGCACTAGAGCAAGGCCTGCATGTCCCTAAAGACCTATTGCTCGTCGGCTATGATGGAACTCAGATAATTCAAAACATCTTACCTGGGCTTACTACAGTCGTCCAACCGCTCGAACAGATCGCTCAAACAGCGATAACCGTGCTCAAGCAACGCTTAAATAATGAGCCAACTGACACTGAATATATCTTGCCTGTAACTTTACACAAAGGCATCACTGGTTAAACAAAAAAGCCGAGACTAGATATAGCTTATATGCTACTAGTCTCGGCTTTTTGTCGATCATTGCTTTATTTATCTTGGAAATGTTTCTTGTTTAAAGTTTTAGCTCCCAGCATACCTGCTAGTAAAGAGATAAGTACTCCGAACCAAGCTTGAACGACCGTGTCCTTTTCGCCAGTTTGTGGCAAGGCATTTTTGTTGGTACCTTTAGTTTGCGTTTGTTCTTTGCGTTTATCAGCTGTTGTGCCTGCACCATCCACGACTACCTTGACTGGTACTTCGTCTTGGCTGCCATCTGGATAGGTTACCACTACTGTACCGCCATGTTCTCCTGGAGTTGTCACGTCTAATGGTGTTTTCCAACTGTACTTTGTATCTGCTGGTAAATCTGCTTTATTTGACACTCCTGTTTGAGCTTCTGGTTGCTTACCTTGGGCTGTCGTTACTTTCTGACCTTGTGGCTTGTATTTTTCAGCATCCGTTAAGGCTTTTTTAGGCGCTTTTACCTCCACTTTAACTGGTACTTCGTCTTGGCTGCCATCTGGGTATGTTACCACTACCGTACCCGCATGAGACCCTGGGGTTGTCACGTCTAATGGGGCTTTCCAGCTGTACTTTGTGCCTGTTGGTAAGTCTGACTTATTTGTCACAACGCTTTCAGCTTCTGGAGTTTTTCCTTGGGCTGTCGTTACTTCTTGACTTTGTGGCGTGTATTTTTCGGCATCTGTTAAGGATTTTTCAGGTGCTTTTACTACCACTTTAACTGGCACTTCGTCTTGACTGCCATCTGGATACGTCACCACTACTGTTCCTTCGCGCTCTCCTGGGGTTTCCACGTCTAATGGCGCTTTCCAACTGTACTTCGTGTCTGCTGGTAAGTCGACTTTATTGGACACTCCTGCCTGGGCTTCTGGCTGCTTACCTTGGGCTGTCTCTACTTCTTGGCCTTGTGGTGTATATTTTTCAGCATCTGTTGGTGCTTTTACTACCACTTTAACTGGCACTTCGTCTTGGCTTCCATCTGGATATGTCACCACTACCGTACCTGTATGTTCTCCTGGGGTTTCCACGTCTAGCGGTGCTTTCCAACTATACTTCGTGTCTGCTGGTAAGTCTGACTTATTGGATACTCCTGCCTGAGCTTCGGGAGTCTTGCCTTGGGCTGTCTCTACTTCTTGACCTTGTGGCGTATATTTTTCGGCATCTGTTGGAACTTTTTCAGGTGCCTTTACCATCACTTTAACTGGTACCTCGTCTTGACTGCCATCTGGATATGTCACCACTACTGTTCCTTCGTTCTCTCCTGGGGTTTCCACGTCTAGCGGATCCTTCCAACTGTACTTTGTGCCTGCTGGTAAGTCGACTTTATTGGACACTCCTGCTTGGGCTTCTGGTGTCTTGCCTTGGGCTGTCCCTACTTCTTGACCTTGTGGCGTGTATTTTTCGGCATCTGTTAATGCTTTTTCAGGTGCTTTTACCACCACTTTAACTGGCACTTCGTCTTGACTGCCATCTGGATACGTCACCACTACTGTTCCTTCGCGCTCTCCTGGGGTTTCCACGTCTAATGGCGCTTTCCAACTGTACTTCGTGTCTGCTGGTAAGTCGACTTTATTGGACACTCCTGCCTGGGCTTCTGGCTGCTTACCTTGGGCTGTCTCTACTTCTTGGCCTTGTGGTGTATATTTTTCAGCATCTGTTGGTGCTTTTACTACCACTTTAACTGGCACTTCGTCTTGACTGCCATCTGGATATGTCACCACTACTGTTCCTTCGTGCTCTCCTGGGGTTTCCACGTCTAACGGTGCCTTCCAACTATATTTTGTGGCTGTCGGTAAGTCGCCTTTATTAGATACTCCTGCTTGGGCTTCTGGTGTCTTGCCTTGGGCTGTCTCTACTTCTTGGCCATATGGTGTATATTTTTCAGCATCTGTTGGAACTTTTTCAGGTGCTTTTACTACCACTTTAACTGGCACTTCATCTTGGCTTCCATCTGGATAGGTTACCACTACTGTAGCTTGACGCGTACCTGGGATTGTCACATCTAACGGAGCCTTCCAACTATATTTTGTGTCTGTAGGTAGCTCAGAAGTATTTGAGACACCCCTTTTGGCTTCTGGTACCTGATTTAATGGAGTAGTCAGTTCCTGCCCCTGTGGTGTGTTGGATTCAGCCATATTAGGAACAACATTCACTAAAACAGGAACGTTTAGTGTTGTTCCATCAACAAAATCAACACTGACCACCCCTTTAGCTTGGCGATCAGGTCGCGTTAACTCAGGTTTTGTTTTCCAAGCAACACTGGCAACTTCAGCATGATGCGCTGGTGTAAGCTCCTCAGTTTGAACAACATCACTTGCATTAGGTAACGTCTTCTCTAACCCGCTAGTTGCCTGGACATCATTTTTAGCACTAGCACCATACATTGTCATCATTACCGGTAGTTCACCCAGATCAGGGAAACGACCTCCTTTTGGAAAATCGACCAGATCATTTGCTACATTGACCACTGCTGGCAATGATTCAGTTCCTGTATTAGAGCTATCTTGAGCAACCAAAGGGGACGGGACTTGTTTCCAAGTTACTTTAACACCAACTAAAGCCTTACCTGTAGCTTCATCAGTAAACTCGCCTGCTTTATCTGGAACATAGACTGCACTTGGCAAATATTTCCCTGTTTTTAGATCTTTAGTATAAACAACTAATTTATTTAATGCTTGCATTGGAGCTGGAACTAATGCCTTATTGCTGGTTTTGTGTGTAAATACGGGGCGTCCCTCACCAAGTAATACATTTTCACCATTAAAGACTGCTTTAGAATTGCTATCTAGTACTGTTACTGGGGCGTAAACGACTACTTTTTGACCACTAGCAAAACTGACTTCGACCGGCACATTATGCATCCCCACACTAGTTGTAGCATTTGGCGTTACTGATAAAGTCCCTGTTGCATCGACTTTCACCCAGTCGCCATCTGTTGCACCTACTTTATAAGTCACATCACCTGGGTTTTCATGCTCAGGGTATGATACTTTTTCACTTTGGACTTCATTTTGTAAAACTACTAAAGGTCTATAAAATGGATGAAAACCATTGAGATCAGTACCAAGCTCTAAATTCGTAGAACTCCACCAGTTAAAATAGTTATTGAAATCATCTTTAGCAGCTTGGGGCGTTTCTTGTTTGAAGCTGACACTTGCTGTTGGCGATAATCCAAATGGCGTCCCTGTTTGATTTTTATTGAGATAATTCATTGAAAAATCGCCCAACCAATTGACTGATTTCAAATGAGTCAGATCCCACCGATAATCTTTAGCCTGCGAAACTAGACCATTGTTATATTTGACATTGCCTAAAGTTCCGTATTTTACTGGTACACTTTTTCCTTCGTCAGTAGTTAACATTATTTTATTGTCCTCAGCTTCTAAACGAAAGAGCATCCCTTTTTGCTCACCCGTACGCACCATCTTAAAAAGCTTTGGTGCCACTAAATTCACTCGATCGGTCGAACTTGTTCCCCACATCGATACCATCCCCAATGGATATATCGGTGAGTGTTCATTATTATTGATCCCTAAGTATGAATAATAATTCAAATTGGAATGTGCTAAACTGTCTTTTTGGAGCGCATCTTCTAGCACTACCGAACCATGATCGACATTTAATATACTTGTTCCGTTATTTATTCCAGTTCCCCCAAAAGATAATACCGGCGTTGCAGCTTGCTGACTAGTCTCATCTACCTTACGTACAACTTTTAAAAGCGCATCTTGCTTAACCGTCAAATTTCCATGAATATTTCCAACTGTCACATAAGAATTGTTAGAATGATCGCTGCTATTTAAGTTTAATGTGATCACACCTGAATGAGCACCTGCGCCAGTATCATCAAAACCTACATTGGTCACCCCATTGTTATCTTGATAAGTCTCAACAACTAATTTAGAACCTTCATTTAAGATCAGATTATCTGGATTAAAGACAGCGTTTGAAACGCCATGTCCCATCTTAAATATTGCTTGACCTCCTGTTTGTAGACCAAAATCATGATTATTATGCGTAAAATAAACGCCACGGGTATTAGGCGCTTGTGTCGCATCAACAATTAATTTACCTGTCGATCCCACTACAAGATTATTTTCCTCATTGCCAGAAGCCCCTAAAACAACAGCTCCGACCACACTAGTCGACTTTTTATCTTTAGTAAACGGCTCAACTTTTAACTCACCATCAACTTTAGCATTTCCTTTCGTCACATAGACTGCACTTGAATTATCTACTAGGCCGCTCCAAGAAGCAGATGAAGGGACTTTGACATTTGATGCTGTCGTCTTTGATCTGACCGTTAGCTTAGCTCCTTTTTCAACATTCAATGAACCTGCTGTCAAATTTTGTAACCGATTGCTAATTGAGTTAGTGGCTGTTAAAACTACATTAGCCCCACTTTTAACCGTAACTTGACCACCTGCTTCAACATTTTTCGCTGTATAACTATTATTTACCTCAGCATTCAGGTCAACATTACCACTAAGATCAACTTTATCGGCTGTTAAATTGGCAGTAGGTGAACTTTCAGCATAGCTTGGAGTCACACTTACATCATGCAAATTTACCGTTGCCTTAGGTGCATAGGCCAAGACCCCATTGCCTCCTGCTTTGACATTATCAAAGGTAACATTGGCATTTTTACCATTATTTTGAAAGCTTACAACACCATATCCATGGGGATCATTGGTCATCACATTTAGATTTTTAAATGTCAGATCCCACTTATGCTCATCATCTTCTGTCTTATTGTAAAAATATAGTGATTGATCGCCTAAGTTTAGCGTTGTTGTCTTATCAGCTACTTTAGAACCCCAAACAGTCACTTTACGGGCGACTTTAGCCTGATCAACATTTACATATTTATCCGTGTCATTAGTAACATCCTTATCTAATACGATCTCGGCTACATTTCTGTCATTTAGCGCAGTTTTTAATTGTGCCATATCAGTTACATGACTAGCATCTTGACTTGGAGTTTGAGAAGTTTGCTCTGGCTCAGTAGGCTGTTTAACTACAGGAGCTTGCTCTGCTGGTGTTTTATCTACTGAAGATGTCGCATCTTTTCGTGATGCTTGCTCTTTTGAGGCTGACGCATTGGTTTGATCTTTAGTCGTTACTGGATCACTTTGGGCATCTGATAGATCGGCCAAAACATTAGGTGCAGTATAGACAGCAAATGTTGTCCCAATAAGGACTGATGCCACCCCAACTGTAAACTTTTTGATCGCAAATTTCTGATGTTTCGGTGCTAATTTAGCTGAATAAAGATTTGTATTGTTTTTTGATAACATATTTTTCCCTACCTTTATAGATACTCCCCCTATACGATCCTGCTCAGCTTTGTTATAAAACTTTTATTAAGACAAAACAACTTTTTAAACCACATAATTGTCGTTTTGTTCTATAAAAATTATTTTATACAACAATTAGTAGTTTGTGTAAAACATTAAATATTTATAAATTTATTATTTATCGTGAAAATCGGCTCTAAAGGCAAACCTAACACTATGTAATTATTGAGCTCCATAAGAAAAAAAGTACCACCCAAATAAGCTCAAGCTATCTTCATAAAACTCTTTATAACACTGCTACGCTATTCTTTATCTTCTTTTTTCTGATAAACAGGTGATCCTAAAGCGATCAGTATTTGTCGTATATAATCAATTTAAGTCAAAACTTCTTATGGTATTCTTGTTTGACTCGCTTTTCTCTAGTGAACTATCTTTTCATATGGTACTGGTGTATCTTTATCTGGATCGGTGATAGGATATAACTACCCAATTCTTGATAAAGCATAGGTGCCTGTTTTAGTACATTCAGTAACTTTACCATCTGTGCATTTGTTTTAAAGCATCAGTTTTACTTTCTGTTTCTACATTTTGTTGATGATTTATAGTCGGTTCGACTGCACAAATCATATATTGTTTTATATTAAATTTTAAAATCAAAAGCTAACCCAAAGATCAGAATAAAGACACAAAAGTCCTTAGTCATGGATCTCTATCCATAACTAAGGACTTTTAATACAGAGTTATTTATTTTTTCTATCAACTGATCATTTAATAATAGATCTCAGATAGTTTTGCGAACTTTTACTCCCATTCGATCGTTGCTGGTGGCTTAGAAGTGATGTCATAGACGACGCGGTTGACGTGAGCCACTTCGTTTACGATCCGCACCGAGATCTCTTGTAATACATTCCATGGGATCTTCGCAAAATCAGCCGTCATCCCATCGATCGAAGTCACGGCACGGATACCGACTGTATAGTCATAAGTCCGACCATCACCCATCACACCAACAGAACGGATCCCTGGTAACACTGTGAAATATTGCCAGATCTCTTTATCGAGACTGTGTTTTGCGATCTCTTCACGTAAGATGAGATCAGAATCACGCACGATCTGTAATTTTTCTTCGGTGATCTCACCAATAACACGGATCCCAAGACCTGGGCCTGGGAATGGTTGACGCCAAACAAGTTCGTGTGGCATGCCTAATTTTTCACCTAATTCGCGGACTTCATCTTTGAATAATGTGTTCAATGGTTCGATCAATTCGAATTGCATATCTTCTGGCAAACCACCAACGTTATGGTGGGATTTGATCGTTTGAGCTGTATCAGTCCCTGATTCGATCACGTCAGTATAAAGAGTTCCCTGAGCTAAGAAATCGATACCCTTGAGTTTAGTTGCTTCATCATCAAAGACACGAATAAATTCATTACCGATGATCTTACGCTTTTGTTCCGGATCAGAAACGCCAGCTAATTTATCCATAAAACGTTCTTTAGCATCAACTTTAATGATGTTCAAGCCAAATTTTCCACCTAGACTTTCCATAACTTGTTCAGCTTCACCTTTACGCAACAAGCCATGATCAACAAAGATCGAAGTCAACTGGTCACCGATCGCTTTGTGTAACAAGACCCCAACAACAGAAGAATCGACCCCACCAGAAAGACCAAGCAAGACCTTACGATCACCGACTTGTTCTCTGATCTTAGCGATCTGCATGTCGATAAAGTCTTCCATTGACCAGTTATCACGCGCACCACAAATATCAAACGCAAAGTGACGCAAGATATCATTACCGTATTCACTGTTGCGTACTTCGGGGTGGAATTGTAATGCATAGAAATTCTTGGCTGTGTTAGCCATTGCTGAAATTGGGCAGTTTGCACTTGTTGCTGTAACTTCAAATCCAGCTGGAACTTCTGTCACCAAGTCACCATGACTCATCCATACTGTTTGTTCCTTAGGTAGATCTTTGAACATCACTGCATCAGCATCCGCTACTGTGATCCCTGCTTTACCGTATTCTTTATTATCAGCAGCTTCGACTTTGCCCCCAAGTTCTTGCGTCATAAGTTGCATTCCATAGCAGATACCAAGTACTGGGATCCCTAAATCAAAGATCTCAGGATCGACTTTAAATGCTCCCTCATCGTAGACACTGTTTGGACCACCAGAGAAAATAATTCCCTTAGGTGCCATTTGTTTGATCTCTTCAGCCGTGATCTTGTGTGATAATAATTCAGAATAGATCCCGAATTCACGGATCCGACGAGTGATCAATTGGTTATATTGGCTCCCAAAGTCCAATACAATGATCTTGTCAAAAGCTTGCATGTCAACATTAGCCAAGATATTCACCTCATCATAAAATTTTTGCATGTATTATCTTACATTGTACTCATTGTGTTAAGCTGGGTCAATCGTTTTTCACGTACATTTTTCATGAATTTAATTAAATTTTAGCTAGAATCCGAATGAACCAGTACTAGTATTTGCGTAACATCAACTCATTTATCAAATGATTTTTCCCTTTAACGATGATCAGGTCGGCACGATTTCTAGTGGGTAAGATATAATCGTGCAGATTAGGGTGATCGATCTCATCCCAGACTTTAGCTGCCATCTCAAATGCTTTTTTACGATCGCCTAAAGTATAAGGATAGTAATAATTCTTAGGATCTTTAAATGCGGTATCTAACAGCAACCCGAAGCGTTCCAAATACCACTGCTTGATATCTTCTTCTTTAGCATCGACATAAATAGAAAAATCAAAGAAATCACTCACATAGATCTTTTGCTTACTTGGCAGTTGCAAAACGTTGATCCCTTCAACGATCAAAATATCAGGCGATGCGATCTTTTCATATTCACCCGAAATGATATCGTAGACCTCATGTGAATAGACTGGTGCCTTAGCGGGCAAATTATTTTTAACATCATTGATGAAACTGATCAACCGCTCCATGTCATAGCTTTCAGGAAAGCCCTTACGATTCATCAAGCCTTTTTTCTTTAGCACCTTATTGGAGTATAAAAAGCCATCCGTTGTGATCAATTCAACTTTTTTAGCAGGATAAACTTCGCTGAGTAACGTCTTTAACAAACGGGCCGTTGTACTTTTACCTACTGCTACTGAGCCTGCGATCCCTAAGACAAAGGGGACTTTGTGCGGGCGTATCCCTAAAAAATTCGCCTGATCATCTTGGAGCTTTTGATGAGTAGTCACAAACATCTTGAGCAAATGGATCAACGGCATGTATATCTCAGCCACATCTGCGGTCGAAATACGGTCATTTAACGATTTTATCTTTTGCAGTTCAGCCTCAGTCAAGGGTGTGATATGGTCTTTATAAAAGCCACTCCACTCTTTGCGTGAGATCTTATAGTAATTTATTTGATTTTCCATGCGTATTATTTCCTTGTATAGCTTTTCTATCTTATAATAGACAATTATAGCACGGATTTTATATAAATTTACCAATAAAGGAAGCGGAAACATGACTAAAGTAGTATTATTCGGTGATAGTTTAACAGCAGGCGTAGTTGATGGTCATCCTAGCCCCATCTTTACCCGACTTTTAGAAGATAAATTCCCTGATGTTGAGTTCATCAACCGTGGTTTACCCGGCGATCAAACACGTAATGCCTGCAAAAGGCTACGCGAGGATGTCTTAAATGAAGTCCCTGATATCGTAGTGATCTTCTTTGGCACCAATGATGTTTCCAGTAAAGATGTCTTCTTAGCTAATTACCACAACAATTTAGCTTATATGCTGACTTGCATCAGCCCTAACAAATGTCTTTTAGTAACGCCTGGGATCGCAGGACCAACACGAGCCAATCTGCGCCCGCTTTCTAAGATGGAGCAGTATGCTAAAGAGACTTTGACAGTCGCCAATGAATTTAAGATCCCAGCCTTAGATTGGTTTGAGTTCTGCAAAGATAAAGATCCAAAAGAACTACTACAAGCAGATGATCTGCACTACTCTGAGATGGCATATCGCCAACTCGTCGAGCAACTTACCCCACTACTAAAAAATAAACTAGATAGTTTAAGTTGATAAAAAGGAACGCTGAAGATCTCAGTGTTCCTTTTTATTACCATACAACCATGAGCCAACACCAGCTAAAATTATGCTAGCCAAAAAGAAGATCGCTCCTGGTGCTAAGTACTGAAATAAGGTACCAAAGAAAAACAGCCCTAGCGGAGAAGCTAGTTCTAATATTGCAGCAGAGGTAGCATTGATACGACCTTGTTTTTCCATAGCTACTTCAGTGCGCATGTGTAGTGCATAAGGAACATTTGCTAAACAGATCGCTAGCCCTAGCAAAAATAAACTCACCGTAAAGACTGTACTCACAAGTAAAGTGCTTTTATACAAAACGACAGTCGCCATAGCTAGCAAAGAAATGACCATCAAAAATGAGACTTTTGCCGTAAAACGACATTTTCCATGCGCTACTTTGACATTTCCCATCAAAACAGAACCAACGATCATCCCCAAAGCTAAACTAGACATGATCCACCCATAGGTATGTGCACTTACACCAAGATCTTTGACTAAAACTATCGGATCACCTACCTCTACTGCGGTCAAGACTAGATTCGCTACTACTCCAAAAATAAGTAGCGTTCTCAGTAGCCGATCTTCTTTGATATATCCCATTCCAGCAACGATACCTGATAATATATTTTCTTGTTTATCGGTCCTAGCTTCTCTTCCAAATGCCTTAAAATCTAACCGTAACAAGCTAAAAAAGACCAATGCTTCACCAACGATCTCGCAAAACATTATCTGCCTCAGTGTAAATATCGGATATAAAACACCACCTAAGATCGGAGCTACTAACATCATCAAAGCAGAGATCGTTTGTTCACCTACGATCAGCTTTTGATGATCATCCTTAGCCACTAAGTTCAAGGTAGAGGCTTTATATGCGATCGTTTGAAAATCATCACATAATGTCAACCAAAAGGCTAGGGTACCTGCAATGATCACGCTACCAAGAGGCGTTTGAAACCTTGTAAATAACAACATACTTAAACTTACGATCAAAATACTGCTAAACTGTGCCCCTAATGCGATATTCTTATGTGGATATCTATCTACCATCTGTCCAACTAGCGGACTTCCTAAGATAGTCGCTAACGGCCCTAACATCAAGATCAATGAAAATGAAAAGCTCGAATCTGTCACTTTTAAGACATAAAGACTTAAAATAAAGTTAAATATCCCACTGCTAAAATTCCCAATAAAATAGCTTCCAAGCGATAAATGCAGTTGCTTTTTAGAAAAATCCCCTGTTTTCCCCATAAATTCTCCCCCAATATGACTTTAATAAGTCAATAATATCACCCCGCCTCCTAGAAGACAATGTTTTTATCATTAAATTTTTATCAGTTTTTAATTTTATCTATAAACTTGAAATCATCTCTCCGTCAAAAAAGGCGGTGTTTCATCACGAAACACCGCTTTTAACTCAACGTTTGATCAAATGATATAGATTTTTATCCACAGTCTCAAATAATGGGGATAACTCTTTTAGTGCCAAGATATCCAGTTGATGCATCGCCCGTGAACAGATCGTGTAGACCAGTTGCCGTTCGCTTTCATCATGATAATTTTTTTGATCGGCATTCCACATGATGACCGCATCAAATTCAAGCCCCTTAGCTAAATAAGAAGGTACGATCAAAGTTCCAGGAACTAACCGTTGATTTTCCGTCCGGATCAAAGTCGTTTGGACACCTTTGGCTTGTAATAAGGTAAAGAGCGCTTCACATTCTGCTAAACTCTTCCCGATGATCGCTGTCGTTTGTTTAGCAGCATCATTTTTAGCTAAAATATCCACAACATCGTTCACTAAAGCGGCTTTGTCCTGGTCAACAATGATCGTTGGTTTCTCCCCATTGCGTTCAAAAGCCGTCACTTTTTCGCCATTGACTAAAACTTCTTTCGTAAAGTCCGTGATCTGTTGAGTCGAACGATATGAAGTCGTCAACTGCACGACTTTTGTCTTTTCTTTTGGAAACATTGTGCCAAGCTCGCTCAAAAGCGTATGACTATTTTCCTTCGTAAAGATCGCTTGGTTCAGATCGCCGAGCATTGTAAATTTAGCCCGTGGAAATTCAACTTTGAGATACGCTAATTGAAAGGCCGTATAGTCTTGGATCTCATCGATAAAGACATGCTTGATATCACGTTCGCCCTTTTTACCCGTGATCCGGTCATATAAGTAAAGATATGGCGTTACATCGGTCAAAGATAAACGACGCTGTTTAAGCATGCTGATCGTCTTTTCAATACCTGCTTCCCACGCTGTTTTAGTCAGCTTAAACTCACTTAGCTCTAGCATTTCTGGCACACTACGTAAGAAATGCACATATTGCGCATTGATATTTAAGAAGCGATTTCTCATGATCGCCACTTGGATCTTTTTATAGTCTTGCATGACATATTGGCGCGCTAAGAAATTCAGTTCTTTATCACCATTTTCAAAATTCCGCGGCCGATCGCCATACAGCTCATTTAATTGCTGTTGTGACAGATCTTGGACCGCTTTTTGGACTTCATCAGTTTTTGCTGCTTGAGCAACTTTAGCATTTAGCCGCTTGATCAAAGCTTCCTTAGTCGCACTCAAACGATTTCCTAGATGATAATTTTCATTAAAGCTGTAGTAGATATCTCTGATTTCTTTTTTGGAGAAGAAAATTTCACCATTGTGCATGATGTTTTTGAAACGCATGCCATTTTTTTCAAGGTAATTGCTGTAAGCTGTCGCAACTTTGAAAAATTTCAAACTATCCTTGACCGCCTTGATCTTTTGGTCGATACCTTGGTTTTCTTCTTCAAAACGTTCTTTGAGTGTTTCGACTCGAACTTTTGGTAAACGCCGATTGGTGAACTGATGATAAGTCATCTGCACCATATTTTGTTCCCCTAATTCAGGTAAAACTTGGTCGATATAGTCATTGAACAACTGGTTTGGTGAAAAAAGCACTACTTGACCAGAATTGAGGTTGCCCCGATAGCGATACAATAGATACGCCACTCGTTGTAAAACAGCTGAGGTCTTACCTGAACCAGCTGCCCCTTGAACAAATAACAATTCTGAGTCAGTATCGCGGATGATCTTATTTTGTTCTTTTTGAATGGTCGTCACGATACTTTTCATCTTCGTATCGGACCCTTCATCTAAAACCTCTAACAACATCTGATCACCCACAGTCTCATCCGTATCGAATAACGTTACGATCTTACCGTCTTCGACCATGAATTGACGTTTTAATTCGAGTTCGACTTCACGCTTGCCTACAGGTGTCGTGTACTCAACTTTTCCTAGTCCGCCATCATAGTAAACACTTGAGATCGGTGCCCGCCAGTCATAGACTAAAAAGCGATCTTTTTCATCAGAAAATGAAGCCAACCCGATATAAAGCTTTTCTTGCTTTTGTTCACCTTGTTCTTTGATGTCGACCCGGGCAAAATACGGCTTTTGCTCCATCTTTTCGAGCACATCTAAACGTTTGGCGGCTTGCGTTTTGTTATTTTCTCGTTCGGCTAATTGTTGTTGTTGTTGGCGCACAGTCAAAGCGGTCTCCATCATCCCCGAATAAGTTCCCGTCTTGATACGGAGATTATTCTTGAAATCATCTTGGATCGCTTGCGTATCGCTTTTAGCAGTAGCGATATTTTTTTGCGCCTTTTTTTGCGCTTTCTTGATCTGAGCGACTACCCGATCCATGCGTTGTTGTTCTTGTTGCTTAATACTTTCAGCCATTATTTACCCTCCGCACAAACAAATTTTCGATATTCTATTGTAGCATATCTAATTTTCTTTGTCGTGTTTTTGAACTTAGAGAAATGATTGTGTATAATAGAACAAACGTTTTCTAAGGAGGAAATTTCATGTCAGTTTCTGTACTGATAGTTACGTTTGCTGCTTTTATCACACCAATGGTCTTACAGCGCTTTAAGATCAGTGTTTTACCGACTGCTGTGGCTGAAGTACTCGTTGGGATCGTGCTTGGCAAAAGTGGCTTTGACCTCGTGCAAACTGAAGGTATCTTAAGCTTTCTTTCAAATTACGGGGTCATCTTCTTACTTTTCTTGAGTGGGATGGAGATCGACTTTTCTATTTTCAAGAAAAATAACGGACCACTTACCCCACTGGCACGCAAAAAAGCCGCCAAGGCGCCCTCGACTTCACCCGTTCAAGTCGCTGCTGTTGCCTATGGGGGAAGCTTACTAATGGCACTAGCCTTAGCCTTGCTCTTTAAATTTTTTGGTCTATTTAGCAACTTTATCTTAGCTGCGATCTTATTTTCGACCGTTGCTTTAGGGGTCGTGATCGCTGTTTTAAAGGAAAATGAATTACTAAATAAACCACTTGGGCAAACCTTGCTTTTGATCGCTGTCTTAGGTGAAGTCGTACCTTTGCTTTGTTTGACGGTCTATAGTTCTTTTGTCTCAGGTAAAGGTGAAAGTGCGTGGTTGATCTTCTTACTTTTCATCGTCGGGGCCCTGCTCTTCAAACGCTTCCGCAGTTTTTTCACATCCCTAGATAAGATCAACAAATCTACGACTCAGATCGATATCCGCTTGGCATTGTTAGTCATTACTACCTTAGTTGTCTTAGCTGAATCTGTTGGTGCCGAAGATATCTTAGGGGCCTTTATCGCCGGGATCGTGATCAAATTGCTCCAACCAGCACATAGTACCCAAGAAAAACTCGATGCGATCGGCTATGGTGTTTTTATCCCGTTCTTTTTCATTTTAACAGGCGCTAAGATCAATATTCCTGAACTCCTTGCTTCACCTAAGACTTTGATCTTGATCCCGTTGTTTTTTGCCGCTTATGTCTTGGCAAAAGCCCCAGCTTACTTGGGATTGCGTCAACGCTTCAAACGGATCAACGCTTTAGCCGGGGCGATGCTTTCCCAAACAACGATCACACTAGTCTTAGCGACGTTGACCGTTGCTCAGAATCTAAAAGTCATCTCAAGTGAACAATCTGGGGCCTTCATCTTAGCCGCTGTGGTCAGTTGTATCTTAGGGCCACTAGTCTTTAATAAACTGCATAAACCTGAACCAGAAGATCTCAAAAAGACCAAAGTTACGATCATCGGGGTCAACTTGGTCACGATCAACACCGCTGAACAGTTAAATGAAGACTGGTATGATATCCAGATGTATACTAACTGGAAAAAAAATTACCAAACTTACGATTACCGTTCCAATGTGCACTTAGTTGAGAGCCTTGAGCCAAAAGACCTCATCAAAGAACAGATCTTTGACACTGACATCTTAGTCTTAGGGCACTCTGATGTTGATATCAACTATTCTTTGGCTTTAGCTGCTAAAGAATACGGGGTTGACCGTGTCTTGACTCGCATCCAAAATAGCGACCCAACTAGCATGGCAGAAATGGATAAACGCCTGTCTAACGCAGGGGTCGAATTCTTTACAACTTTTGCTACCACAGTTGGCATGATGCGGGCGATCATCGAGTCCCCATCAACGCTTGACCTGATCACCGGCGATTCACGCTTATATGAAGTCGTCGTCCGCAACTCCAAATTTGCTGGGCTTGAATTACGCAAATTACCATTTATCAAAGAGATCACGGTCAGCCGGATCTTTAGGCACCGTAAAGCGATCCCGGTCAATGGTAACACCCAGATCCAAGTCGGTGACCATCTATTGTTCTCGGCCAACAAAGACGTTGTTAATGATATCCGCAAAAAGATCAGTAAGTTAAATGATTATGAATAAAGAAATGAGGCTGGGGAAAAACTACTAAGTTACCAATTATCAATATAGAAATCCGAACCATAATTTTTGATTTTTTCAAAAATGGTGGGTGTACACTTTCTGGTATGGATGGAAATGCCATACCAGTTTTTTTGCGTAAAAAAACACTCCCCACATTTCTGTAGGAAGTGCTGTACGGGTCATCCATATCAGTTGACGGACATCCCGATATGGTAACAATATTTAGCCACTTGTTTTATTTTTTTATCGTTTTCTATTAACTATCAAGCTTGCCCCCAGCAGACTTGCAACTCCCGCTACAAGCACACCTGCGATCAAGCTTAGGTTAGCATTTGCGTCCCCTAATTGCGGCAAGCTTTGTTTTTCATCGCTGGCGTTAGTATGAGCTGGCGCTTTGTCACTTTCTTGCTTGATATGCGGGCTAAAACCTTTAGCGCTCCCCTGCTCTAGTTCTGATTTCGAAGCGGTAGTATCAACCACAGGATCAGCAGCTATCACCGTGATCTTCACTACTACTTCTTCTTTTGCCCCATTTGGATAAGTTACGATAAGCGTGCCGAATTTTGCACCAATTGTGGTAGTATCGACTTTTTCTTTCCAAGCATACTTCGTATTGGACGGTAACTCCTCTTTATTGGAGATTGCTTCAGGGGCAACAGGATCTTCATTTACCCTGACTGTCAGATCTTTAGCTTTTGGCACATACGTAACTATACCTGCATCAGTTTCTTTTAGTGGCTCATACGCTGCTTGGTAACGCACTGTCTTGAATTTAGGGGCATATCCTTTTAAGCCTAAGCGACTAAGATCGTCAACTTCATCTGAGATCAAGCTCCAGTTTTTCAATTTATACCCCGCTAAAACAGGGCTCTCAACGTTAGCTAGCTCTGTTTGAGTTGGTAAGGCTGCATATAGCTCAGCCGGATCTATATTTTGGCTTTTCACCAAGTTGAGTGTCGCACTCCCATTTTGAAATCTGCCTTCACCCGCTTCATATTGTGGCCCGATCACGGTCCCACTATTATCTGTTTTCATCAACTTAAAAACTTCTGGTTTAGCGACGATCGCTACAGCTCCTTGGCGGTTATTGAGCGCTCCGGCTAAACTAGCCCGCACTTTTTCGCTTGAGTTTGAAATATCAAGGTTGGCTAGATTGACTAACCGCAATTTAGGGCTCCGATCAAAAGCAAAAACATTCGGCTTATCGCTGCTATAGGAGTGATCTTTTAGCTTGCTAATATCAAAATTGCTTAAATTTAAAGCCTCCAAGTTTTTTGTCTCATAAAACATCGAACCCATGTCACGTACATTGTATGTCTCAAAATTACTTAGATCTAACTCCTTTAGTTCCTCCATCGACGAAAACATGCCAGACATATCAGTCACCTTGCGTGTATCAAAATTGCTGACATCCAGCTCCTTTAGTTTAGGTAAATTCGCAAACATACGGCGCATATCAGTCACCTGAGACGTGTTAAAATGACTGACATCCAGTTTTTCTAAACTCTCCGCGTGGGCAAACATACTTTCCATGTCAGTCACCTTGCTAGTATCAAAATGACTGACATCCAATTTTTTTAGCTCATACAGACTGTAAAACATACTACTCATATCAGTCACATTATGCGTATCAAAATTACCTAGCTCCAACGTTTTTAAACCACTCATACCGAAAAACATGCCAGACATATCGGTAACCTTGCTAGTATCAAAACTGCTTAGATCCAGATGTTCTAGCTTGTCTGAAACCCAAAACATACTACTCATATCAGTCACATTATGCGTATCAAGTCCACTTAAATTCAGACTTTTCGCATAGGGCATGTGATCAAATGCACCATGCATATTGACCACTTTCGACGTATCTAAACCTGATAAATCAAGACTTTCCACATCTATATCGGAAAAACTCAAATGCGGATTATCATAAAGCACTTTTTTACCATCTGACGTCTTTAAGATATTAAAATGCGTTGGCGCATTCCGATATAAAAAGCGAATGAGGAAAACTGGGACATCCCAAGCAGCTACGACTGTATAATCTTGATAACGTGGGTCAGAAACTCTCCCTGTTATCGTGAGTTCAGGACCTGTTCCCTTATACATGGTCAAGCGGATCTGTTTATCGGCTACATTGACGTCGTATTCCCAATCATCTAAAGAAAAGGTGTCAGCTGTGCTTGTTTCTTTTGGTGGCGCAAGTTCACTTAAATAAGCTGCAGTTGAACCATCATCTTCAGCTTGGCGTTCAGTATTCACTGTTGCTGGAGCCGCCAAAGTTTCAGGTTGATCCGTTGTTTGACTAGCATCAGCTTGCTCAGTTAGCTCTAGTTTTGCTTCCGCTATCTCATCGGTAGACTTTTCCTCTGTAACAGGCGCTGTGGTCAAAACGACTTCATTTTCTGTGACATTAGTCCCCACTTCATCACCTAAAACGTTTTGCCTAGCTCCCATAAACGTTATTCCGATCAAGACTGATGTCGTGATGAGTCCGATCCTTTTGATGCAATATTTTCGACTCACATCACTGTACTTTTTACTGTATTCCCATTTATTTTTTCTCGATAACATAAAAAACTCTCCTTATTTTTTTAGCTTTAATTTACAATTCAAATGCAAGGCATACGGCAAAAAAAGAGACTCATTGCCTCAACTCCAAGTACAATGAAAAAACCACTAATTCATTAAGGAGTGATAAGAACTACCACTACCCATAAGGATCCTTTCCTAATGACATTTTATCTTAGGCAGACAACAATATCGAAAGATATCTCAAAATTTATTATCACTGAAGCAATTATATTTGCTTCAAATCTTATATTACGAGGAGTTAAGCTAATGACTATATAAACATTTTACACTAAAGGAGGATAAGTCAAGTCCATAATCCTGTGTAAAATACTATACAATGTTTTACCGGTCTCT
>OFHM01000978.1_pt1 | contig 20569 bp, 17 predicted proteins | sample 1521311 | NCBI WGS metagenome assembly OFHM01 (sample SAMEA3504083, study PRJEB24116) | mouse gut metagenome | biome: mouse gut; feature: mouse-associated habitat; material: faeces | place: Denmark | collected 2011 | reverse complement strand
CAAACGTCACCGTATAACTATTCAACTGCCATAATGCGTATAACGTCACTTTTGTGACTGTTCTGAAAGGAGAGGAAAATGAATGAAAATAGTAAAAAAATTTTTGTGAACGTTGTGTGTAAATTGTATTTTATCTGTAAAAAACTTTGACAAAATCGTTTCGTGTGATATAATAAGCCTATATTTTGAAAAATTATGTTATGGAGGAAAAAAAGATGAAAAAGATATTGATAACTGGTGCAAATGGAATGCTTGCCAATTCAGTAAAAGAAAGATTATCTAATTACGAGTTAACTTGTACAGATGTGGCAGATTTAGATATCACAGATGAAAAAGCGGTTTTAGAATTTGTTCGTCAGTTAAAACCAGATTATATCGTAAATTGTGCGGCTTATACAGCAGTTGATAAAGCAGAAGAAGCTGGAGAAATTGTGAAGAGAATTAATAGTGACGGACCAGGCAATTTAGCCAAAGCAGCCAAGGCAGTAGATGCTACATTAGTTCATATTAGTACAGATTATGTTTTTGATGGCGATTTAGATGTTCAAAATGCTTATAAAGAAGAAAATCAAACAGGGCCGGTTACTGTATATGGTATCACGAAATTGCAAGGAGAAGAACAAGTAAAAGCAAATGCAGATAAATATTACATTTTCAGAACAGCTTGGTTATATGGAGAAGGAAATAATTTTGTAAGAACGATGCTTAAACTAGGCGAATCAAGAGAAGAAATTAGCGTGGTTGATGACCAACATGGAAGTCCGACTTATGCGGAAGATTTAGCCAATATCATAGGACAAGCAATTGAAAAGGAAATTCCATATGGGGTTTATCATTCAACAAACGAAGGATTTACCACTTGGTATGACTTTACAAAAGCAATTTTTGAGTATGCAAAGGTTGATTGCAAAGTTAATCCAGTTTCCACAGAAAAATATATTGAAATGATGAATATTGTACAAGCCAAACGTCCTAAAAATTCTCAATTGTCCAAAGAAAAATTAGCCAAAGTTGGAATTCAAGTGCCAGCTTGGGAAGATGCTTTGAAAAGATATTTAGTAAAAGAAGGAAAAATGTAAAAAGGGGGTGTATCCATGAAAAATAGAAAGGGAATTATTTTAGCAGGAGGAAGTGGAACGAGATTATATCCACTTACCCTTGCGATTTCAAAACAAATTATGCCAGTATATGATAAACCAATGATTTATTATCCTTTGTCGGTTTTAATGCAAGCCAATATTCGAGAAGTTTTGATTATTTCAACGCCACGCGATGTGACTATTTTCCAAGAATTATTAGGCGATGGTTCAAAATGGGGCATGCATTTTGAATATAAGGTGCAAGAAAAGCCAAATGGACTAGCAGAAGCGTTTATTATTGGAGAAGATTTTATTGGAAATGATAATGTAGCGATGATTTTGGGAGATAATATGTTTTATGGCGAACATTTTGCTGAAAAATTAAAAGCAGCAACTGAAAGAGAAGACGAAGCAACCATTTTTGGTTATTATGTAAAAGACCCAAAAGCGTATGGTGTGGTAGAAATTGATAAAAATGGAAAAGCGGTATCCATTGAGGAAAAACCAGAAATGCCAAAATCAAATTACGCAGTTCCAGGATTATATTTTTATACAAATGATGTTGTAGAAGTTGCAAAGAGTGTAAAACCATCTGCAAGAGGAGAATTGGAAATTACTTCAGTGAATGAAGAATATATGAAACGTGGAAAATTAAAAGTAGAAAAATTAGGACGTGGTATGACATGGTTTGATACTGGTACACATGATGCGTTATTAGAAACGGCAAGTTTTGTACAAACGATTCAAAAAAGACAAGGACTTCAAATTAGTTGTCCAGAAGAAATTGCGTATACGAAAGGTTGGATTGATGCCAATCAATTAGCAGAATTGGCAAAGCAGTTTATGAAAACTGAGTATGGAAAATATTTGAAGGATTTGGCGGAAAATCGATTTGGAGAGGAATAAGAGACAGTAGGAGTTAGTCAAAATAGTAAATTTTAAGAGGTGGAAAAATGGGAAAATTTAAAAGAATAGATACTTCAATAGAAGGCGTTTATATCATAGAGCCAACAGTTTTTGGAGACAACAGAGGTTATTTCATGGAAACTTATAGTAAACCAGATTTTGAGGAAATTGGGATTACTAATGAATTTGTGCAGGATAATCAATCTAAATCGAAAAAAGGTGTTTTGCGTGGACTTCATTTTCAAAAAGAGAACACACAAGCCAAATTGGTGCGTTGCATTAGAGGAGAAGTATTTGATGTAGCGGTCGATTTGAGGCCAGGAAGCAAAACGTATGGAAAATGGGAAGGCGTTATTATTTCAGAAGAAAATAAAAAAATGTTTATGATTCCAAGAGGATTTGCACATGGATTTTTAGTTTTATCAGAGGAAGCAGAATTTAGTTATAAATGTGATGATATTTATAATGGAACAGCAGAAGGTGGTTTGAAATGGGATGACCCAGAAATCGGAATTGTCTGGCCTAGTGTTCCAGGAATGACGAAAGAAGAATATTTAACTTCTGAAAAAGATGCATTATGGCCAAGTTTGAAAGAATTAAAAGATACAGAGTTGTTTCAGAATTTGAAATAAGGAGAAGAGCTAAAAATGATTGACTTAATTAAGGCTAAACAATATTTTAAAGAATACAGTTTGAAATTTGATTTAGAAGAGCCAAGAATTGCGTTAAAAGTAGTTCATATGTATCATGTAGCTGAAGAGGCAAGAAGAATTGCGAAATCTCTGAATTTGTCAGAAGAAGAACAAGATTTAGCAGAGCTAATTGGCTTACTTCATGATATTGGCCGATTTGAACAATGGAAATGGTATGGCACGTATTCGGATAAATTGAGCATTGACCATGGACAAAAAAGTGTAGAAGTCTTGTTTGGTGATAAGGAAATTCGAAATTTTGTGGAAGACGAAAAATATGATACGATTCTTTATAAGGCAATCAATAACCATAATAAATGGGAAATTGAAAAAGGTTTATCTGAGGAGGAAATGCTGTATTGTAAAATCGTCCGAGATGCGGATAATTTGGATATTTTTAGGGTATGCCTAGAAAGTAAGCCAGAAGAATATACCCATTTTGGAAGCCAAAATGTATCCCAAGAAATTTTGAGTCCAGCGTTTTTTGAAGATTTCAAAAAAGAAGAAGTCATGTTGTATTCGAAAGCGAAAACCGATATGGATATTATGGTTGCAATTATTGCACATATTTATACTATTACTTTTCGTGAAACACTAAAAATTATTAAGGAAAAAGATTATATTAGAAAGTTTGTCAGAAAAATTAATGCACAAGATGAAAAGACGAATGAGAGAATGGATAAAATTGCAGAGATTGCAATGAAATATGTAGATAGAAAAATAGGGTAAAGGAGAAAATTATGAAAAATATTATGATAACGGGAGCTGCAGGCTTCATTGGTGCGAATTTTGCAGAATTAATGGTGAAAAAATACGAAGGGAAATACAATTTTATTATTTTCGATAAACTAACATATGCTGGAAATATCGAAAATTTAAACAATATTAAAGATAAAGTCACATTTGTGCAAGGTGATATTTGTGATTTTGACAAAGTGATGGAAACATACAAAAAATATGAGATAGATAGTGTTGTACATTTTGCTGCGGAATCTCACGTAGACAACAGCATCAAAAATCCATTTATTTTTACAGAAACGAATGTGATTGGAACCCACACTTTGTTAGAAGCAGCAAAGCAATTTTGGGGAGAAGGAAGTCAAAATCGTTTTGTGCATGTTTCAACCGATGAAGTTTATGGGACTTTGGGTGAGGAAGGATATTTTACGGAAACTTCTCCAATTCAGCCAAACAGTCCGTATTCTGCTTCAAAAGCATCCTCTGATTTGATTGCTTTAGCCTATGCAGAAACCTTTAAAATGAATGTTTGTGTGACAAATTGTTCGAACAATTATGGTCCATATCAACATCATGAAAAATTGATTCCGCATATGATTAGTTTAGCGTTAAAAGATGAAAAATTGCCTGTTTATGGCGAAGGATTAAATATTCGAGATTGGCTTTTTGTGGAAGACCACTGTGAGGCAATTGATTTGGTTTTACACGAAGGCAAAAAAGGAGAAAGATATAATATCGGTGGACATAATGAAAAACGTAATATTGAAATAGTCAAATTAATTTTACAAAGATTAGGCAAATCAGAAGATTTGATTTCTTTTGTGGAAGACAGAAAAGGTCATGATTATCGTTATGCCATCGACCCAACGAAAATTCATAACGAATTAGGTTGGCTTCCTAAAACAAAATTTGAAGATGGTATTGTGAAGACAATTGATTGGTATTTGGAGCATGAAGAATATTTGATGAAATAGAATATAAGCTTGGAGGAAACTATGAAATTAAATTTCGATTTCTATTCTGCAGAAAGAGAAGAAAAAATAACAGAAAATGAAAAACTTCAAATTGAGAAATACATTGCGGATTTGTATCAAGGTTTGATAACAGAAAATATGCCATTTGAGGAATTTAAAAGGGTTACTGAAATAAATGGAAATATTTTGAATTGGTATGATTTTAAAGAAAATGCTGAAATACTTGATTTGAATCCTGATTTGGGGCAGCGAGTAGGCGAAATATTAAAAAAAGCCAAGAATATAACAATGATTTCTAATCAAAGAACAAAAGCGAGTTTTATTCAGAAGAGATATTTGCAAAATAACAATTTGGAGATTTTTATTGGTTATTTTGAAGAGGTTCGATTAGAAAGAAAATTTGATTATGTTACAATAATTGGTGTTTCAAATTTGGAAGAGTTGAAGAAAAAAATAGATTATGCAAAATTACATTTGAAGCAAGATGGAAAAATTTTGGTGGCATTTGATAATAAATTTGGGATGCGCTATTGGGCAGGAATCAAAGATGGAATTCCAAATCAATATGACACAATTACAGGAAAGATTGACCAATTGACACTTCATGGGGCAGAGCAACTTTTGAAAAAATTAGGCTTACATTATAAAGTGTATTATCCGTTACCAAATTATCGTTTGACAAATGTTATTTTTTCCGAGGAGTATTTACCAGATGCAGAAAGCATTATGAATCGAGATTTGATTTGTTTTGATGAAGAAGAATTTTGCGAGTTTAGTCCACGTTTGACGTATATTGAATTATTAAAGGAGAATAAGAACTATTTTAAATTATTTGCGAATTCCTATTTTATGGAAATTGGTTATGAAGAAGTTCAGAATGAAATTCGATATGCGAATTTTGAGATTTATCGAAAACAGAAATATAACATCAAAACAATTATGAAAAAAGATTTTATCTATAAAAGGGCAAATTGTGAAATGGCAAAATCTCATATAGAAAGAATTGGGAGAAATGTTGAGATATTAAACAAAAATCATATCAAGACATTGGATTGCTATGAAAATCATGAAATTATGAGTAAATATGCCAAAAATGGAATATCGTTAGATCAGTTTTTAGTAGACACATTTCAAGCAGAAGGAAAACAAAAAACACTTGCTTTGATTGAAAAATTCAAAAAAGAAGTATTTGACCAATTTGAAATTATTGATAAACCAGAATTTACTATTCTTGATAAGTATAAAATACAAGATCCAGAAGCAATTGAACAATTGCATTTTATCAAAGATGGCTTAATTGATTTGCGTGGTCAGAATTGTTTTGTGATAGATGGTGAATTTTATTTATATGATCAAGAATGGTATGAAGAAAATATACCCATTGAGTTTTTGATGTATCGATTTATTTTTTATAATAGTGAATTAGATGCGTTTATTCCAAAAGAAGAATTATATCAGATGTTTCAAATAACGCAATATGTAGATGTTTTTAGAGAGCTTGATGTAGCGCAATTTAATCAAATACAAGATGATTATGTGATGAACTTATATGTTACTTCAATCGAAAAAATTGGCAGAAAAAATAAGGAGTTTGTGCAATTAAAACAAGAGGTATTAAATTTCAAACAAGAAGCTCTAAAGGATAAGCAAACAGTTGTGAATTTACAACAAAATATAATGCAGCTAAATGAACAAATGAAACAGTACAATAATTTACAGCAAACTTTAGAAACCGAACGAGAAAATTTATTACAAGTGAAGGAAAATCAAGAAGCAGAATTATGCCAATTGAATCAGCAGTTAGCTGTTTGTCATGGAACGATTGAGGAATATGTACGACAATTAAATATTATACAAAAATCTAAATCTTGGAAGATTACAAAGCCTCTTCGATATCTTGCTTGGGTTTTGAATGTAAAAAATAAAATTAAATTAGTGGATCGTTTAATGCCACCAGGAAGTGGTATGCGTTATCGTTACGAAAAAAGAAGACATCGTCGTATCTTAAATCAAACAACCCAAATGTTTTCTGAATATACTGACAAAGAAACGGCACGAAATTGGGCTAATTTGTTGGAAAAAGTAAATGATGAGAGACTTAAAATGACCGTCCAAACACCGTATGATGCTTGGATTAAGAATAATGAACCTACCCAAGAAGAATTAGAAAAACAAAGAAAACATTGTTTTAAAGTGCAACCTAAAATTAGTATCATTGTCCCTTTGTATAATACTTCAACGGAATTTTTTAGGGAATTATTGTTTTTTATGAACCAACAAACTTATTCAAATTGGGAATTATGTTTGGCAGATGGCAGTCCAGAACCATTGATAGAAATTCAAAAAATGATTAAAAAAGATACCAGAATTAAATATTCTGCTATTGCAGAGAATAAAGGAATTTCTGGCAATACTAACGAAGCTTTAAAATTGGCAACAGGAGATTATATTGGGCTTTTAGACCATGATGATTTTTTAGCGATGAATTGTTTGTATGAAGTAGTAAAGTGTATTCAAGAAAATCCAGAAGTAGAATTCATTTATACAGATGAGGATAAAACGCCAGGTATCGGTGAGAAACGATATGACGCACATTTCAAGGCGGATTTTGCACCAGATACTTTACGAAGTCAAAATTATATTTGCCATTTTAGCGTGTTCAAAAAAGAAGTGATGGACAAACTGGGCGGATTTAGAAGCGAGTATGATGGGGCACAGGATTACGATATTTTCTTGAGAATGTCTGAAATTGTGGAGGAAAAAAATATAAAACATATTCCTAAAATACTATATCATTGGAGAGCACATCCAGCATCAACAGCTACTGCGGCACAGGGAAGTGATGCGAAACCATGGGCTTTTGAAGCAGGCAGAAGAGCAATTGAGGAGCATGTAAAAAGATTAGGATTGAAAGGAAAAGTATCAGATGGTGTGGCATTAGGAACGTATCAAGTTGAATACGAAGTGGAAGGAAATCCTAAAGTATCCATTTTAATTCCGAATAAGGATGCAAAATCCATTCTTGAAAGATGTATTCAAGCGATTTTGGAAAAGTCAACCTATCAAAATTATGAAATAATAATTATTGAAAATAATAGTGAAGAAGAGGAAACGTTTCGTTATTATGAGGAGTTAAAAAAATATCCTCAAATAAAACTTATAAAGTATCTGGAAAAGGGATTTAATTATTCTAAAATTATTAATTTTGGTGTAAAACAGTCGGATGGGGATTTTATCGTGCAGTTAAATAGTGATACGGAAGTGATTACACCAGATTGGTTAGAACTAATGATAGGATATTGCCAGCACAAGAAAATTGGTGCAGTAGGTGCGAAACTATATTATTTAGATGAAACAATACAACATGCAGGAATTTTACAAGGATATTTAAATATTATGGGACATTTTTATAAAGGAGCAGCCAAAAATGATTTTGGTTATTATGCCAAAACAGTTATGATTCAAGATATTTCTGCTGTGACAGGCGCTTGTTTGATGACAAGAAGAGAAATTTATGAAGAAGTCGATTATATGAATGAATCTTTGGCGGTTGCTTTTAATGATATGGATTTTTGCTTAAAAATCAGAAAGTTAGGTTATTCTATTATTTATAATCCATACGTAGAATTGTGGCATTATGAATCAAAAACCAGAGGGTTAGAAGATACGCCAGAAAAAATCAGTCGTTTTAATCAAGAAATGAAGCATTTTCGAGCCATTTGGCAGGAAGTATTAAAAGTAGGCGATCCATATTATAATATTAATTTACGCTTGGATACGCTATATTGTGAAATCAGGACTGAAAAAATCAATGAAAATGAAAGGTTATGAAGATGAAGGAAGACACTGAAAAATATGAAAAAGAACTTGAATTCAAACAAGGCATGCTAGACAGCAAGGAAATGATGAACAGTTTACTTTCAAAAGAATTAAATGAAGTTAGAAATGCTTGCCATCAAGCGAATAATACTTGTTCAAGATTACAAAATGAGTTGGAAGCTAAAAAGCAAGAAGTTGTAAATTTGTATGCTAGTGAGCAATATCGAAAAGGGGAAATGGTTTTAAAAAGAGAAAGAAGATTTTATCCAGTGACGATTACAATTCGTGGGGTAAAAAAAGTTTTTAGACCATTGAAAAAAGGAATTTTTTCGATGATTCGCAAAGGTGGCAAAAAGATATATGAAATGTATCCGATTAAAAAGCATAAACGAAAACTGAAAAATAAAGTGTTATATTCTAGAAAGTTAGCAAAAATTTTAGGAATAAAAACTTTTGAAGAATATTCCAAAGAGGAAAATGCAGACAGGATTTTGTTAGAAGACGGAACAGAATTAAGAAATGTAAAAGTTCAAGTGAGTTTAGAAAAATCCATTGCAATTCATTTGCATTTATATTATCTTGATTTATTAGAAGAATTTTATCAGTATTTTTCTAACATACCATACGAATTTGATTTATATGTTTCAATATGTGATGAAAGTGCTGTCAAAAGAGTAACAGAGAAATTCCAGAAAATCATCAATGTAAATTATGTAAAAGTTGTTGTGACGCCAAATAGTGGTCGTGATTTTGGACCAATGTTTGTTCAGTTTAGGGAAGAATTGAAAAAATACGATTATATAATGCATGTTCACACAAAAAAATCATTAAGAATGGGCGAAGAGCAAACGGAGTGGCGCCATTTTATGTTAGACCATTTACTAGGTTCAACTGAACGAATTATGAAATGTTTTTATTTGATGGAACAAATGAATATGGGAATGGTTTATGTAGATAGCTTTCCAGGACCATGTCCTTATTGGATTCATACTTGGCTAGACGAAGCACCATTGGCGCGTGATATTTTAAATCGAATGGGAATTAAATTCCAAGATGAAATGTTACAATTTCCAGCAGGAAGTATGTTTTGGGCGAAAAAAGATGCACTAAAACAATTGTTTGATTTGCAATTAACTTGGGAAGATTTTGGAACAGAAGAAGGAAAAAATGAAGGAACATTACCATATGTATTTGAAAGAATCACAGGAAAAGTTGCCAAACATAATGGGTACGATTTGGCTATTTACAATGTTGGTGAAAAGCGCTATCGAAAAAATAAAGGCGAGCAATTATTAAGCGAATATTATGCTTGGAACAAAGAACGTGTTTTTGAAAATCTGAAAAATTATGATAGAATTACTTTTGATATTTTTGACACTTTAATCACAAGAAAAGTTTACCAACCAAGTGACAGTTTTAAAATTATAGCTAATAAAATAAAAAAGAAATCGATTGAATTAGACAATTATTGTGAATTAAGAAAAGAAGCAGAATTAATGGTACGAAAAAAGAAGAACTTCCAAGGAGATTGTAATATTCATGAAATCTATGAAGAATTTCAACAACTGACCAACCTTTCCAACCAAGATGTTCAATGGATAAAAGAAACTGAAATTCAGACAGAAATTGATTTAGCTATTCCACGTTATGAGATGTTAGAATTGTATTATCAATTATTGGAACAGGGGAAGGAAATTATTTTGATTAGTGACATGTATTTTACGAGAGAAATCTTAGAAAAGATTTTAAGCAAATGTGGCTATGAACGCTATTCTGATTTATTGGTTTCTTCTGAGATTGGCTATAGAAAAGATAATGGAACAATGTGGGATTACTTTTTCGAAAAATATCCAAGTGATTCGACCATTCATATTGGAGATAATGAAGAAGCAGATGTGCATCAAGTAATTCGAAGATACAAACCAGCGTTTCATATTATGAAAGGCACAAAATTAAATCAATTGATGCGTTATCAATATGTACAAGATAGTGATTCCCTAAACCTTGCAGAATCAGTTGCTATGGGGTCGATTCTTAATCGAAGCATTTGTAATTCACCATTTGCAATGAATGATATTGAAAATCACGCGATGATTAACAGCTACTACGATTTTGGATATGCTGTTTTAGGACCAATTATTTTTAAATACATGGCTTGGATTGTTAAAATGGCACAGACTTCAAAAACAGGAGAAATACTGTTGTTTTCTGCAAGAGAAGGCTATTATTTACAAAAGCTATATCATATTTTCAAAGAAAAATTGAATATTTTGCAAGAGGTAGAAGATCATTATTTATATATATCAAGACGTGCAATTACGGTTATGTCGATTGAAACATTGGAAGATGCAAAACAAATTTTGCAACCGCTTTATTTTGGTTCTATGAGGGAATTGCTGTATTATCGATTCAATTATAAAGAAAATAATTTTAAAGATGAAATCATATCTTTGCCAAAAGACATGGATAAAGTAATGGCTATTTTAGAGGAGAATTTTGACATTATTTTAAAAAATGCAAAAGAAGAAAAAGAAAAATATTTAAAATACATCGACAGTTTGAAAATTGATTTTGCTCACAAAGAAGTTTCCATGTTGGATTTGGGCTATTCGGGAACGGCACAATATTATTTTTCAAAATTGTTGCATCAGAAAGTATCTGGAAAATATTTTGTGGTAAAAAGTGATTTAAAACCACTTAAATTAAACTGTAAAGTTTATTCTTGTTTCAATAAAGATATTTATAATAAAGCGATTGACAAAAATATTCTTCGCGAAAATTCGTTATTACTAGAATCGTTTTTAACGTCTCCAGATGGGCAATTTACTTACATGGATTGGGAAAATGAGACATGGATTCCTAGATTTTTACATGAACCAAACAAGAAAGAATCGATGGAAAAATTGGATAAGGTCTATCAAGGTGTAAAAGAATTCACAGAAACGATGTTAGATACATTAGGCGATTTAGTTTTGGAGGAAGAAATCGATAATCGATATATTTATCGTTGTTATGAAATTTGTATTAACGAACTTGACAAATTTACAGAGGAAATGCAGACATTATTTTTCACAGAAGATTATTATTGTTCAAATGCCATATTAAATAGTATGGATATTTTAAAAAGCTTTCAAAAAGATTGGAATTATGAGTAAAAGGAGAAAAAAATGGAATTTTTTAGAACACTTTATAAAAACAGAAAACTAGCCTTACAACTTGGAAAAAATGATTTCAGAAATCGATTTGCCAATACCAGTTTAGGAACCATTTGGGGATTTGCCCAACCGTTTGTATTTATGCTAACTTATGTCATTGTTTTTCAATATATTTTGAAAACAGGAAGTTCTGGCAAATTTCCCTATGTTGTTTGGTTTTTACCAGGAATGGGCATGTGGATGTTTTGCAATGACGCTATCTTAAATAGTAGTAATTCAATTCGAAATTATAGCTATTTAGTAAAAAAAGTAGTTTTTCCAGTTGATATTATTCCTGTAATAGCAATTACGTCTTCTAGTTTTATCGGACTATTTTTGATTTATATTGCTACAATGGCAGGCGTTGCTTTTGGTTATTTTCCCAATTTATTAACCATTGTTTATATTATTTTTTGTGCTTTTTGTTTTATTATAGCACTTACGCGATTTACTTCTGCTTTGACAACCGTTGTGCCAGATTTTTCACAGTTACTTAATATTGTCATGCAATTATGCATGTGGTTTACACCGATTGTTTGGAACTTAGACATGATACAAGGCACCATTAGTATCTTTTTTAAAGCATTTCCGTTTACGTATTTGATAGAAGGATTTCGCCAAGCTTTTATTCCAAGTTCTACCATTATTACAGAGCATTACGGCTTATATACAATTGTATTTTGGGTTGTTACAATTCTAATGTTTGCTTGGGGAAATGCTGTATTTAAGAAAAACAAAAAGGATTTTGCGGATGTATTATAAGGAAGGTTTGATAAAATGAAAATAGATATTTTAATGGCAACTTATAATGGCGAAAAATATTTGAAAGAGCAAATTGATTCTATTTTGGAACAAACCAATCAAGATTTTCGCCTACTCATTTCAGATGATATGTCAACAGATAACACCAGAGCAATTTTGAACGACTATGTTTCAACAGATAATCGAGTGGTTGTCTTTTTACAAAATAAGAATCTTGGTCCAGTCAAAAATTTTGAATATTTGATGAAAAAAGTGGAAAGTTCGTATTTCATGTTTGCCGACCAAGACGACATTTGGCAAAAAGACAAAATCGAGCAATCTGTGCGAAAACTAGAAGAAACGAACAGTGATTTAGTATATACCAATCTACAAGTAGTAAACGAAAATTTAGATGTAATGTATCCATCCTATTGGAAATTAAAAGGATTTGAAAAAAAAGCAAAAAAGTTTCATCATTTTGAAAGTCTATATTTGAATAATTACATAACAGGATGTACAATGCTTGTCAAATCAAAATGGATTGATAAAATATTGCCATTGCCACAAAAATCAAACTATATTTTACATGATTATTGGACTGCGTTAGTTGTCAGCAAATTTGGAAAAATCGATTTTATTGAAAAACCGTTAGTAAAATATAGACAGCATGTAAATAATCGTATTGGCTCCAAAAGAAAATCGGATGAAATCAAAGAATTTGAAGAAATGCGTAATTTGTTTATTGAAGTTAAGTTGGATCATTTTAAAACTTTTTTACAAAACATAGATGTATTTGAAGATGATGCAATGAAGCAAGTAACCAAAGAAGCTTATCAATATTTTACGGATTTAAAAAATCACAAAAAATTACAGAGGAAACAAATTCAGTTGTTCTGGGAATTATATCAATATGAAAATATTCGCTATCGCTTAGAAAATTTTTTAATATTAAACATGCCAAGTTTGGCAAAACCATTATTTCAAATAAAGAAAGGATTGAAAAAAGGTTAATATGAGTGAAACAATGATAAAAATAACGGATTTAGTAAAAGAATATAAAATGTATGCTCGCAAAAAAGACCGATTAATGGAAGCGGTACTTCCGAATTTTGTGCACAGACATGGAACATTTAAAGCTATGAATGAATTGAATTTGGAAGTAAAAAAAGGTGAAGTTTTAGGCGTTTTAGGAAAAAATGGTGCAGGAAAATCAACCCTACTAAAAATGATAACAGGTGTGGTGATTCCAACGTCAGGAACCATTGAAGTAAATGGAAAAGTCAGTTCTTTATTGGAATTAGGAACTGCTTTTAATCCAGATTTAACAGGTGTTGAAAATATTTATCAACACGGACAAGTTATGGGGCTAACCAATGAGCAAATTGAAGCCAAAAAACAAGAAATTATTGATTTTGCAGATATTGGAGACCATTTATTTCAACCAGTCAAAACGTATTCTTCTGGTATGTTTGCAAGATTGGCGTTTGCCTGTGCGATTAATGTAGAACCTGACATTTTGATTGTTGACGAAGTTTTATCAGTAGGAGATATGGCATTTCAGCTAAAATGTTTTAAAAAGTTTGAACAATTCAAAAAAGAAGGAAAAACCATTTTATTTGTAACGCATAGTATTTCTGATGTTTTGAAGAATTGTACTAGAACCATAATTCTTGAAAACGGCAGAAAAATCTTTGATGGAGATGTGAAAACGGGTGTTGATAAATACAAAAAAATTATGGTAGGATTAGATATTGATTCTGAAATCAAAGAAGAGGAAAATGTTTCCAACTTTGAGGAGCAATCAGAAGTTTGGAAAGACCATTTTGAAACCAATCAAGAGCCTTTGACTTATGGAACCAATGCAGTGGATATTTATGATTATGGAATTTTTGATAAAGACGATAAATATGCTGTTGCCATTAACAATAGTGAAGTAACCACCATACGAATGAAGCTAAAAATCAACGAAGATATCGAAGACCCAATTTTTGCCATGACGATTAAAGATATTAAAGGGGTTGAATATTGTGGAACCAATACGATCGTTTATAAAATGGCAACAGGAATGTATCGAAAAGGAGAGCAAGTTATGGTGGAATTTAAGCAAGTGATTCCAATTGCGCCAGGTCGATATACAATATCGTTTGGGTGTACAAAATATAATGCAATGGGAGAATTAGACGTTTATCAAAGAAAGTATGATGCTATTTTTGTAGAAGTAATAGCTTATCGAGAATGTATTGCATTATGCGATTTAGATAGCGAAATCACCTATCAAAAAATACAAAAAGGAAAGGAATAAAACAAATGAAATTAAATCTAGATTTTTACAAAGGCGATGATCAATACAGTGATGGCGACATTGAAAATGAATTATTAAATTATACTGAAAAATATTCAGAAACCAATATGGATGAAGTTTTTGAAGCAGACATTCGCTGGCCTATCTTTTACCATTTGACCAATATACGAAAAAATATTATTCAGTGGTATCCGATGAAAAAGGGAGCTTCGGTACTAGAAATTGGAGCCGGAATGGGAGCTATTACGAGTTCACTTTGTGATAAAGCAGACCGTGTTGTTTGTGTAGAATTATCCAAAAGAAGAGCAACAGCGATTGCCAATCGTAATCGAGAGCGAGAAAATTTGGAAATCATTGTCGGAAATTTAAATGATGTTCATTTTGATGAAAAATTTGATTATATTACTTTAATTGGTGTTCTAGAATATGCTAATCTATATACTTATACTGAAAATCCTTATATTGATTTTCTAAACTCCATCAAAAAATTTCTAAAAAAAGATGGAAAGTTATTAATTGCAATTGAAAATAAATTAGGAATGAAATATTTTGCTGGTGCCCCAGAAGATCATACGTGTATCAAATATGATGGAATTATAGGTTATGCCAATAAAAAAGGAATTCAAACTTTTGGAAAGCAAGAGTTGAAAGCATTACTTTCTGAAGTTGGTTTAAAATATACGAAATTTTATTATCCACTTCCAGATTACAAATTACCCAACAAAATATTTTCTGATGAATATTTACCAAATGAAAATACAATTCAAGATTATCAAGTTTATTATTATGAAGGAACTAAAATTGAATTTGATGAAAAAAAAGCTTATCAGCAAACGATAAAAAATGGTGTATTTGATATTTTTGCGAATTCTTTTTTCATTGAAGCTTCTAGCCAAAAAATAAAAACAAAAGTAGATTTAGAAAAAGCAAATTTGTTCCCAATTTCTGAAAGGGAAAAGAATTTTTATCAGAAAGATTATACGAAATAAACTGGTAAGAAAGGAAAAAGTAAAATGAAAAAGAAAATCAGTATCCTATTTTTAGTGGTAGTCACCATTGGATGTTTGTGGCTAGGAATACAGACTCGAAAACAAAACGGCATTTTTGTTACTCAAATTCAAACCCAGTCAGCAGAATCGTTAAGCTATTTGGTAGAAACCAAAAATCATCAGCTTATTATGTTAGATGGGGGAATGGAAGAGGATGCAGAACATCTTGAGCAAATTCTATTAAGCAAAGGTGGAGTTGTCGAAGCTTGGTTTATCACACTTGCCCATAGTCAAAATTTTGGGGCATTGCAAAAAATTGTAAAAAATGATAAAATTCAAGTAAATCATATTTATATTAGTTTTAATAGCAGTGAATGGTACCAAAAACATGAACCAGAACGTTATGCAGAAACGGAGAAAATTTTAGATTTTATTCATAGTGAAGCAGTAGTGGGAAAAGTGCAAGAGATTCCGAATCGATTTGAAGTTTTAATTGACCATGTATATGTAACTGCGTTGCAAATTAAAAATCCAGAGTTGACGAACTATGCAGCATTTAATCAATCCATGATTATCAAAATGAATACAACTTATAAAAGTCTAATTTTTATGGGAAATTTAGCAAAGGAAGGCGCCCAAAAATTTAAACTTCATAATCTAGATGAAATTCATTGTGATGCACTCCAAATTTCCAATAACCAACAACAAGCTGTAGACGATGAGATATATCAAAAAATGACACCACAAACACTTTTCATGCCTGTACCAGAACAAACAGATAAAACCAAAGCCAAACAGGAAATCGAGCGCTTAAAACAAAAGCTGAAAGCAAAAGAAGCCTATCTTTCATCCGAAGGAGATAAAACAGTAAAAATATGGTAAAAATTCCAAGAAAGGAAAAAATCAATGATAAAACAAATGTTCCAAAAAATGAAGTCAGATTTGAAAAGATATGGTTTTTTTAAAACCATTCAAAAAATCATGATTCGAATCTTAAAATTAAACAGAAAAAATACAGAATCAGCAAAACAAACTTATCAAAAATGGATTTTACAAAATGAACCAAGTTGTGAGGAATTAGAAAAACAACGAAAGAATCAATTTCTTTATGAACCTAAAATTAGTATTGTGGTTCCTTTATATAATACAAATGAAAACTTTTTCTTAGAGCTTTTGAATTCATTACTTGTACAAACTTATGGAAAATGGGAATTGTGCATCGTAGATGGGAGCAAAGAACAAAATGAAACGATTTTTGCAATGTGTTCAAGATGCAGTAAAGTTCGATATAAGTTTTTGGGAGAAAATAAGGGAATTTCTGAAAATACGAATCGAGCGTTGGAAATGGTTAGTGGCGATTATATTGCTTTTTTAGACCATGATGATTGTTTGCCACCTTTTTCATTATACGAAATAGTAAAAACAATTAATGAGAATCCAGAAGTAGAATTCATTTATTCAGATGAGGATAAAATGGAACGTGAAGAAGAACGATTTGATCCTTATTTTAAGCCAGATTTTTCACCAGAAACATTAACTTGTCATAATTATATTACTCATTTTGTGGTACTAAGAAAAGACTTAGTAGAAAAAGTTGGCAAATTAGATAGCCGATTTGATGGAGCACAAGATTTTGATTTTGTTTTAAGAGCAACTGAGCAAACTCAAAATATTATACATATTCCCAAAGTGTTATACCATTGGCGAGCTCATAAACATTCTACGGCACAAGTTGCACATGCCAAGAATTACGCTTATGAAGCTGGAATGCAAGCGATTCAAGAGCATTTGGAAAGAACCAAAGTAGCTGGAATTGTAAAAAATCCAGGTGAAATACCAGGAATTTATCAAGTCAAATATGAGGTTAAAAACAATCCTAGCGTTTCAATCATCATTTTGGATAAAAATGATGAAAAAGCTCTTACAAGATGTTTAAAATCAATCCTGAAGCTTACTAGCTATAAAAAATATGAGGTATGCATACTTTCCAATAATGAATCCTTAAACTTACCACGAGAAGACCAAAGAGTCAAAATAATAAAATATGATAAAGACCTAAAGGAGGATTTTGAAATTCTCAATTGGGGAGCGAAAAATGCTATCGGAGAATTTGTTGTGTCATTGGATTGTCAAACAAAATTGCTAACGCCAGATTGGCTGGAAGTATTTCTAGGATATGCGCAAAGACAAGATATTGGCGTGGTTGGAGCAAGAATATACAATCAACATAAAACAATACAAAATATAGGAACAGCTTATGATATTGCAGAAAATGCAGAAGAATTATTGGCACAATTGCCTTCTGATTGGTGTGGCTATTTTGGACAAAAAGTCGCTACTAGAAATGTGAAAACCGTGTCAAATGCTTGTTTTATAACAAGAAAAGAGTGGTATGAAAAAGGCTGGATAACCGATGTTGATTTTTGTTTAAAAATACTTGAAAAAGGATACCAAGTAGTATATAATCCTTATGTAGAATTAATTCAATATGAAAGGAAACAAAAATGAAAGTTTTGTTGATTGTTCCAGCGTATAATGAAGCACTCAATATTGAGAAAACCATAGCAGATATTACCACCAATACGACGTATGATTATTTAATTATTAACGATTGTTCAAAGGATAAAACACAAGAAATTTGTGAGAAAAATGATTTTTCTATAATATCTTTGCCAATTAATTATGGCTTAACAAGTGCCATTCAAGTTGGAATGAAATATGCTTATCAAAAGGCGTATGATATTGTAATTCAGTTTGACGGAGATGGTCAACATGATGCAAGATATGTAAAAGATTTGGTAAGAGAAATCGAAGAGGAGAAATATAATCTGGTAATTGGTTCAAGATTTGTTGCTCAAAAAAAGCCAAGAAACATGAGAATGTTAGGAAGCATATTGTTAACATTAGCCATTAAATTAACCACAGGAAAAACCATCAAAGATCCTACTTCTGGAATGCGTGCTTATGATAGGCAAACGATAAAAGAATTTGTAGAAAATGCTAGTTTAACACCAGAACCTGATACCTTAGTCTATATGCTGAAAAAAGGAATGAGAATAAAAGAAGTGCAAGTAGAAATGAGAGAACGAGAATTTGGAGAAAGTTACTTAAAACCTTTGAAATCAGCAGAATATATGATTAATATGTTTTTCTCAATTTTATTCATTCGAACCATAACGAGGAAAAAGAAAAAATAATAAAAGGAGGAAGCAATATGACAATCACGTTAAGAATGATTTTAATTATCAGTTCTTTAATTTCGTTTTTATTATGTATTACTAAAATTAAGCAAGCTAAATTAAAAGTAGAAAATTCCGTCATCTGGATGACGGGAAGTATCGTGTTGATTTTGATGAGCGTTTTTTCTAATTTAGTGGAATGGTTATCCAATAAATTGGGATTTATGGCGCCCGTCAATTTTGTGTTTTTGGTGATGATTGGTTTTTTGTTAATACAAACATTTATTGATAATCTTAGAATTTCGACTTTGAATGAAAAAATAAAGGATTTAAATCATTCCATTGCTTTAAAAGAAAAGGAGGAAAAAGGGTGAATCAGTATAAACTGTCAATTATAGCGGCTGTTTATAATTTAGAAGAATATTTGCCAAGATGTTTGGACAGTCTAGTGAATCAGACTTTGCAAGAGATTGAAATTCTTTGCGTTGATGATGGTTCAACCGATCACGCACCACAAATTATTGAAACCTATCAAGAAAAATATCCTAAAAAAATCAAAGTGTTTCACAAAGAAAATGGTGGCGAATTTACCACAAGAAATTATGGCTTAGAACGAGCGTCAGGAGAATATGTCACATTTGTGGATACAGATGATTATGTAGAACCCAATTGGGCAGAAAAATTATATCAATTTGCCAAAGAAAAGAATGCCGATATGGCTGTTTGCGGATTTGAAAGAATTGACTTAAACACCAATCAAGTCGTAGCAACCAATATGACACAATTTGGAAAGGTTGTGAAAGAAATCAAGCCAGAAGCAGGATTTTTGTTAGAAATCAATCCAGCGCCTTGGAATAAAATTTATCGAAGAGAAAAAATCAAAGATTTAAAATTTTTACCTTTTCGTGGATTTAATGATGCGATGTTTCTAGCGAGTTGTTTTACCAAAATGGAAAAAATAGCATTTGTTCCAGACGTTTTATACCATTATTATTTACGTTATGATTCACAAATTCATAATGTGAATCAGCAAGATGTAGAAAATTTGAAAAAATATTTATTAGAAGTAAAATCATTATATCAAAAGACCAATCAATATGAATCCATGAAAAATATCTTAGATACTTTTGCTTTTTTGCATTTGGGAACCTCTGTAATGTACCGTGTATCCTATGATAGAACAGTAAATATGAAACAAATGCTAAAAGAAACGATAAAATATTTGGATGAGCATTTTGGCACTTGGAGAAAATCACCATTTTTGAAATTGGGTTACTCTCTAAAAAAAGGCTTCAAAAATGTGGCACTTTGGGGCGTTTCTTTATTGTATAAATCGGGCATGCCAATGATTTATATTAGAGTCTATCGTTTTTTGGTAGACCGACTAAAAATTGATATAAAATTTTAAATAAAAGGGAAGGGAAAAATGGAAAAAAGGAGAAAAAATAGTATGCAAATTATTTTAGTAATCATTTATTTAATTTTAACTTTGTCAGGATTAGTTTTGATGAAAAAAGGAGGAAATCCAGGTGAATTGGCATTTGAAAATGGAACGATGAATTTTGGAATTAGTTTAATTAGTTTAGCTGGACTTGTTTGTTATTTGTGCAGTTTCTTATTATTTACAAGAATTGTTGTTATGTTTGATTTAAGCTATATTATGCCAATTTGTACAGGCATTGTGCAAGTGCTTACTTTAGTTTTTTCAAAAATTATTTTTAATGAAGAAATTAGCCGTACAGGAATCATTGGGGCAAGCCTTGTTATTATTGGAATTCTTGTGATGAATTGGAAACAGAATTAAGGGGGAGAAATAGGAATGGAAAAAATAAAACATTTTTATAAGCTTAAAACTTACATGTTTTAAAACTTAAAACGATAAAGACAATAACAACATTGATGGAGTATGATATGACAGTTCAGAAAGGGTTAGCTCTTATCTTCCAGTCGAGGAAA
>OFHM01000974.1_pt1 | contig 20647 bp, 18 predicted proteins | sample 1521311 | NCBI WGS metagenome assembly OFHM01 (sample SAMEA3504083, study PRJEB24116) | mouse gut metagenome | biome: mouse gut; feature: mouse-associated habitat; material: faeces | place: Denmark | collected 2011 | reverse complement strand
GAGACAGAGGTCTGAAAGCCCCATGAAATAAGGGCTGAAGATTCCGAGAAGTTATGTAAATTGATAGGAGGAAACGATGGAAAAGAATCAAGAACTTTTGGATATAATAAAAGGTTTGCTCTTGAGAGGATATGAGGGCGGTTATTGGGACTATAAATCAGATTATCCAGCTACAAGCGAAGATAAATTACATGATATTATTTGTATGGCAAATAATTTGGAAGACAGAGATGCATATCTAATATATGGTGCAAATGATGATGGAACAGTGTGCGGAATTGAAAATAGCAGTAAACGCTGTATAACTGCAGACTTTATTAAATTTCTAAGGGATAAACATTTTGCTGGTGGGTTTATTCCTCAAATTGAGATGCATACTTTAAAAATAGATGGACATGAAATAGATGTTCTAATAATTTTGCGTGGAAATCATACGCCGTATTATTTGCAGAATGATTTTGGCAAAGATCCGCAGATTAGTAAACGTATCAGGGCAGGTGCTATTTATACAAGAACCGCAGATATGAATACTCCAAGAGACAGGACAGCGAGTATTGAACATACGGAATATTTGTGGAGAAAACATTTCGGATTTGATTTAAGGCCTGCACAGCGATTTGAACTTTTGCTAGAGGATTATGCGGGGTGGTCAGAAACAAATTGGGATATCTGTAGACAGAGTTATCATAAAGATTATCCAGAATATAGGATAGTGGTGGGAGAGTCAAAAGATGGGAGAGATACTTTAAGTTATTTTTATGATGATGAGAGTATGCCTCAGGCAAAGTTAAGCTTGGAATATTTTTCTACAGTTCTGTATGAAACTGAACTTTGGTATATGGATTTGGGGAGATGTATTATACCAGAACCGAAATGGAAATTTATGATTGGGAAAGGGCTATATTATTATTTTCTAAAGGATAGCACCAATGGAAAGCTTCTTGGTCTTTTTACAGAAGGGAAATATCGGTGTAATAACAGATGTGGAATTGAAATGCCAATAATGATTTTTGAACATGAGGAGGAAAGGAAGAACTTTGAAGAGTGGTTTTTGAGTGTTGATAGGGAGTTGAAGCAAAGTATACGATTAAAGATTGAAGAAGAGGCGATTATGCAACATATTGTTAGAAAAGAAGAGCGGGATGGAAAACCGGAGCTAGGAGTAAAAGATGTCGCTCTTGCGTTTGCGCTGTATAAACGATGGAGAAAAATTTTACTGAAGAGTAATGCTGTAAATTAACACGCATATTTGCGTTGCTATTTTTGTCTGTTTTGTATATAATAAAGGTTAGAAGGAGATGATGACTATGCCAAACATAAAACCAATATCAGATTTAAGAAATTATACAGAAGTGTTAAAAGAAGTAAGCACGAATCAGCCAGTATATCTTACCCGCAATGGCAGGGGGGCTTATGCCATTGTAGAGGTGGATGAATTGGACAGGCTGAAGGCAACGATAAAGCTTTTGGCTAAATTAGAGGAAGGAGAGCAGTCTGCTAGAGAAAAAGGCTGGTTGACAGCAGATGAAGTAGAGGCTGCACTGGGATTATAATATGCCAAAGCTAATTTATGCGCCTAAAGCATTAGATGATTTACAGAAGATAAAAACATATGTTTCCAAGCAATTTGGGAGAAATAAGGCAAAGGCTTGCGTCAAAGAAATTACATCAGCTATTCGGCAATTAGAAATATTTCCGGAAGAGGGCCCATGCGTAGAAGATTTGATAGAATATCCAACGAATTACCACTACCTGGTTATAAAGCCTAATTATGTTTTCTATAGGATAGAAAACGATATAGTAAGAGTTATTCGTATTCTAAATGAAAAACAGGATTTCTTGCAGATATTGTTTGGGATTAGCAGTATTTCAGAAGAAGGAGAAGAATATTGGCGAGAATCTGAGTGACGAATCTATTAAATTATTGAAAACGGCTGCGAACGAGGAAAAAAATGAATGTGGAACATTAGTCTGGGCATTGCATTCTTTCAACCATTTACACAAGTCAGCCTGCCGTCTGGAGGAACACCCCCAGGCTTCCTCCAGACAGTTGTCAAACGTTGCAGGCTTCTCCCTCAAATTTATCATTGTTTAAAAATAGGATTCACAGAATCATCCTTTCGTATGAATGCATCTACAAATCTGATAACTTCCTCCTGATCTTCCGCCGTCAGATAAGGATGCATGGGCAGCGCCAACACTCGCTGGCATAAATCCACAGCCACAGACAAATCCACCTTTACACAATCCATCCCCGCGAATGCCCCCTGCATGCTCATGGGTCTGGGATAATACACCATGGAGGGAATCCCCTTCTCCTTCAGATAGGCCTGTAGCCTGTCCCGTTCCTCTTTCCCCTTCAGCAGAATAGAATACTGGGCCCAGCTGGAGTAAAACCCTTCCCTGACAGCCGGAGTCTTCACCGTTTTGTGCAGGCCTTCCGTATAACGACGGGCAGCCAGATTCACATCCGCCAGCTCATACTCCTCAAAGGCCTTTAATTTTACCTGAAGAATTGCCGCCTGGAGCGTATCCAGCCTGGAGTTCATGCCAATCCGCACATTGTCGTATTTATCCGCGCCTTTCCCATGGATGCGGTAAGAACGAAGCAACGCCGCCCATTCATCATTGTCGGTAAAAATTGCACCGCCGTCCCCATAACAGCCCAGAGGCTTCGCCGGGAAAAAGGATGTGGTGGAAATATCCCCGAAGCTGCAGGCTTTTCTCTCTCCGATCCGCCCGCCAAAGCCCTGGGCACCATCTTCCAGAATGAGAAGCCCATACTTCTCTGCAATCCGGCGGATCTCCGGATAATCTGCCGGCTGTCCGAACAGGTCCACCGCTATAATCACCCGCGGAATCAGCTTTCCTTCGCGCTTTACCTGCCAAATGGCCTCTTCCAATGAAGATGGCGACATGTTAAAGGTATCCTCTTCCACATCTACAAATATGGGAACAGCCCCTTCGTAAGCCGGTGTCTCTCCGGATGCAAAAAAGGTGAAATCCGGTACGAATACGGCGTCTCCCGGGCCGATGTTCCAGACCATCAGTGCAAGTGTCAGGGCGTCGGTTCCGTTGCCGCAGGTGATGCAGTGTTTTACGCCCACATAAGCGGATAATTGCTCTTCCAGTTCCGTTACCTGGATGCCGGAGATGAAGTTGCCGGTGGTCAGGACTTGCTGGATTGCAGGGTCTATTTCTTTTTTTAGTGATTGATATTGTTTTTTCAGATCTCTGAATTGCATGGGGATACCTTTCCTTTCTACTTTTAAAATAATACTTACAGCTTTTTTATCCTATTTATAAAAATACGAATAGAAATGTGTGTAATGTAAATTCCAAAGTCTATACTCCTTTGTTTCTCAAATCTGATATACAGTTATATCCACATTACTGACCGAGGCACTTCCTCCTGATCTTCCACAGTCACAGGCAAATCCACCTTTCCATAGTCCATCCCTGCATGCCCATGGGTCTGGGCTAATACACCATTGAACTAAAATCTTTTTAGCATCAGAGCTGCGCCTATTTCAACCTCCCGAAAACCTATCGTTAAAATTTACACCCGAATTATTTCTTTTTCTCCATAAATAAAATGTAACTCCTTCAATTTTTTCCATATAATACATCTGATAATATTCATCAATAAATTCATTGATTTCATATTTTGGATTTTCATAAAAGTCAGCTATATCCATATCCATTGCAACCAGAACATCCGGTATTTCCTGCATAGACTCAAAATAATCCAGCAGTGGAGCGGCAGAAATATATCCTCTGGAAAGATATTGCGCATCCCATGTAGTTGGTGCGCAGATTTCAGCATTAGCCATCAGATAAACCATGGGCATTCGTGTCACTGCACAGATAGAATCCTGTGTCGAAATCTGCTCCTTCAACATTCTTTCCGTTTTTTCCACAAACTGTTTCCGATTCTGTATGGTATACAGCCCTTTATAAATCCCTTCTTCCACCTTTGCGGTAAGCTGTCCTACCGGTTCATCCCGGTAGACATACGTGTATACGCCTGTCAGTCCTGAAATGGCCATAACCAACATTGCCGCCAATGCTACACATCTATGCGGTAAGATCTCGTTATCATATAAAACCAAACCCATCAGCAAAAACACGATCTGTCCGGCAGCTACAAATGCGGTAAAAACATTCCTGTTATCAGAAGTAAAACAGTATGTCAGCATATAGGCAAAAAACATAAAGAAAAAAACGGCATATTTCTTCCATGGCTTTCTGTTTGAAAAGATAATAAAAATCATCAGGGCCAGCCATTCCCCTGCAACCATATATCCAATCATGTTTCGAGTCACATATGCATTCACAGCCAAAAAAGAAACAAGTCCGATTCCATTCCAAAGCTGCTTTTTCTTTTTTGCAATACAGGATATCAATATATTGAATAACAAATACAGCCACAGCAGCTTAGCGCTCATATGTGACAAATAAGTCCGAAACGGTTTGTAAAACACGTCTACCAAAAATTCTGCATCTATTATTCCTTTTGATTTCTCATGTGGCGAAGAAAGCATGCTACTGACAGCCGAACCAAATATTTCCATTGAACCCTCGGAAAATATCCATAAAAGGAATGCTGCGGCTGTCACTACCCCCCCCGGCCACATACCATATTACCTTTAATCCCTGAAAACTTCCCTTATTTATATAAAAAATCAAGATTGTCAATATCACTGCAGTTACAATCAGTGTAGGGTAAGCCATGCAGCCACAGCACATCAGTATACCCATTATAAAATAATGCATTTTCTCTGCTTTTTCTTTTTTTGATGTAAAAAGCAATGTTGCAACCAATAGCAATATATCACACATAAAAACATTGTAGCTTACCGAAAATACAGAAAATGCCACATAATACATCGCAGGAAAAATATAAAAGAAAACCATCCTGTCCTGCCAAAAACGATAGAGTAAATATGAAATTAACATCAGATTTAGTCCGGTAAAGAGAATATATATCAGCCTGAAGAAAAGCATAATCCCTTCTAAATCAGGACATATGGCCGCATATAGTGCAAATAGGGGTACTTGTATAAACCAGCCTGTTGATAAATTCCATGATGTCATAATCGGACGCTGTCCCTGATAGATACTATAAATAGATGCAATGCCATATACTTCATCTGTCAATTCTACTGACAAAAAAGATCTGTAAATAAGAAACACCAAGAAAGCACTATATGCCAGAAAAAGCAATATCTTAGTTGCTTTCTCTCCTGAGAGAAACAGTATTCTGTTCTTCATAATCTCTCAAAGCCTTCTGCGTATTTGTCTTTTCCCCACAGCAAAGAGACATACCCTGCCAAACTAATACACATATTTTTTTCAATAGCAGTTCCTGTATTATATAAATTCATAACATCCTGATATAATATTGGTTCCCTCTTCAGGCACTCCACGTTCTCCTGAAAATAGGTATCCATTTTATTTTTTAATTTAATATTATTCCTATACCAATATTCCATTGGATTCATTCCACTTGCAGAACTATTCCGCATTTTTAGTAAAATTCTCGAAGGAATTGTATCTAAATATATTCTTTTACCATTCATTTTGATATAGCCATTACCAGATGTAATTTTTAAACCATTATGACTATATTTTGCCGCTTCCGGATAATATTTTCTAACCCACTTATAATAAATATTATGTTGGCTCCTATACTCTATGGGAAGACTCAAACAGAAATTTAAAAAATCAATATTCATAAAAGGAGACATACATTCCGTATACTTCTGAAATACAATTGAATAGCCTAAACAAGCCCCATTAAGTGCTCGATTATAATACATACCTTCTTCATAATTTGGAAAGCTATTTCTTACTCCCAGTTCATCTAACCGGCTTATCAGCTTTTTTGAATACGCGCCATCTCCCAACTTATATTCTTTATTATCTTGAAAATCTTTTATACATTTCCAAAAAGTTCCTATCACAACATCTCCGATTACACCAGTATGTATGATACCCATATTATCTTTCGAAACCATGCTCATAAAATCCTCCAACTGGGATATCCAGGCATAGTAGACTTTACTGTCTCCCAGTTTTATGGACTTTTCAATATCAAGAAGATCCCATCCCCAGTCTAAGCTTTTAAACAGCCATTTGTTCTTCAACTCCCTGGCAATTTTCATCGGTATTTCCTGGTCCAGCTCTCCTGACTCGGAATAAGTGAAATTTACTACATTTTCCGCTTCAAGGCGATTAAGCGCATATGTCGTTATTCTGGAATCTAATCCTGCACTTAAAGGAGCAAAATTGTAATATCCATTTTCTTTATTTTTCTGTACCTGAAGCGCTACTGCTCTTAAAAAAAGCTTATCAAGGTTATCTATCGCCTCTTCCATGGATATTTCTTTTTGTTCAAAATTCAAATGATAGTATTCTTTTTCTTTTACACCTGTAGAATCACAAACCAGGTAACATCCCGGACGCAGACGATATATATTATTACATAATGTCAAATTATCGTACATATACGCATATGTCACTAATGAATATGCACCTGCCAGATTCAAAGATATGTCAACTTCACTTTGACAATAATCCTTAACTTTCTTGATACTAGACGAAAAAAACACTTTAGTTTTAGATATACAGTAATAAAGCGGTTGATTTCCTAAATGATCTGTAAAGATAATGCCCTTTTCTTCTCTTTTATCAAACAGACAACCACAAAAATTCCCCCTCAATACGGAAAAGAAATCTTCTCCTTTGGAGTTATATAATACCTTGAGTAACTCAAAGCAACTCCATACATCATACTTCTCCATCAATTCAGATAAATTCAGAATCACACCTTCCAGGAGAAGCAGAATTTCTTCATCTTCTAAAAGACATTTATCCTCCATAAACTTATCGCTTACATTTCGTTCTAGCAGCACTCCACGATACTCTGCCCTTCCATATACCTTTCCAGTAATTTCATCTTTATTAAATACAGATAAATTTTCAATCTTGTCTCTCTGTTCCCCTAATACCCCAAATATAGTCGCCATAAGACATCTACCTCGTTATTTTGAATAGATAATACCAATACAATACCCCTGACACTAAATAGACAATTCCTGTTGCAAAGGCGGCGCCATATACCCCCAGATTTTTTATAAAGATATAATCTAAGACCAAATGTATAATACACGAAAACATAGAGAGAATAACATTATATCTAACGCATCCTACTGCCGGTAATATATTCATTGGCATCATACGCATGCCCGCATTCAATCCATATACGATCCACAACATTCCTGATATAACTCTTGCATCATCGTATTTACTTCCATAAACAAACCTTATAAGGAATGGAGTTATGATAAAACCAACCAGACTGATAAACGTAATCAAAAGAAAAATATTTCTACCAACTTGCTTTGCGCTATCCCATACTTTTTTCTTGTCCTGCTCCTTAGCGAGAATGGGGAAGAAATAAATAACAATAGAACTTGTCACAAAGGGTAATTGGCTCGGAATCAAATTAGCAACTTTATAGTTCGCAGTTGCAACTTCATCCGCAATCATATTATTGACCAAAAATGTTTCATTCAATGGCATTATCATAGAAAAGATATTGCTGACCAATAAGGAAATCGCCATAGCCATAAATCCGCGGATTTCGCTTTTTTCCAGCCTCTGTAAATTAGCATGCCACACTCTTTGAAAAAATGGACGTCCATATACTGCAATAACAAGAACTAATGCAATTGTACGGGCAAAGGGCACCGCTCCAACTCCTGCAATTTTTATTCCTAAAACAGTCAGTATGAAAACCAACAAAATCTGCAAAAAAGAAAATTGGGCATATCTATTATTTTTCAATTCTGTCCGAAAAAAAGATTGAAGCAACAATGCCCAATAGTATAAAAATCCATACGGCAAAAGGCTATACAATAAAGCGGATGTCTCTTTAAAAGGGACATCCACTTTACTGACTACGATAGAAATCAACACAAGCAAAACAACCTGAAATAATGTTCCATACACCATAGAAAAACGATAAAATGAATCATTCTTATCCCTGTTTTCCCCCATGGAATACTTCAGTACAGCAGATGCCATTCCCAAACCGGCTACCAGCGTCACATAGGAATAAATATTATCTGCATAGGCTAAAGCCGCATAGGCCTCCTTATCCACAAGACGCACAATCACAATACTGGAGACAAAGGCTACCAGCTTAGAACATATACCTCCTGCAAAAATGTGAAAAAAGCCTCTTTTATACAGGCTCTGCAACTTTTTGACTATTTCGTCCATATCCTCTACTTTGCCTTTTCTTTAATCGTACTCTACCGCCATTCGCCAATATTTGAATTCCTTTTAATCCCATTATCATTATGATTACACCCGCATTATACAAAAAATCAACAAAACCGCCTTCCAGACAAGTTGTATACGTCTGCAACAATGATATATATATAACTATATTCAAAGGACTTTTTTCAGATCGAAGCATATAATTGAAAATCAGAGAAAAGACAATCGCAACAACAAATGGAGACACAATAACTCCCCACCACCCCCAATTCGCATAAGCTTCTCCCACAAAATACGTATTCATTACCCCTGCGGTTCCCGCTTCTATTCCTGCCCGATTATATAATTCCATCACAATACGTCCGGAACGCACCCATGAGTTGTCTAAACCTGCTAATTTAGTTAGCACTGTAGGCATGCTGGTCCCCTGTAAGTAAGGAGCCTGTATCGGAAAAGCCTGTATATGAAGAAACAATGTGGCAATTTGTGTCATGAAGATACGTCCCAGCGGCCCTGAATATATTGTCAGATAAGAACCTATTCCGCCTGTACCTAAAATACTATATTGAACTAAAACAATCCCAACAAATGCAATGCCAAGTATCATTAAGCGCTTTAACGACTTTACATTTCCCAGTACAACTTCTATAAAATAGAAACCAAACAAATAATATAAAATCGGACTTTTTGAAAAGTCATATGTTTTAATCAATAAGCATAAGGCAAACAGTGACACAAATAAACCCAGCCATTCTTTTTTTCTTGTTATCCTATAGTAAATATAGGCGGCATAGGAAAGCAGAGGCGTCATGGTAATCACAAGAATGTTTCTTATGTATATATTGCCCGAAAAATTTCTTGCAATCTCAACTCTTGCTGCAGAAGTGTCAAAACCTTTCTGAAACATTTTAAAAAGAGGGACATATCCTATACAGTAAAACACATATATAGTTGCCAAAATACATATCATCGATGCAGCAAGTAAAATAAAAAAAGTATTCCATTCATTCTTTTTATAAGCAATCTCTTTTTTTAAATACGCGCCATATCTTTCTTTGACTTTCAGTTTAGATGCAATTCTATTAAAAAAGATAATTCCTATTCCCAATGAAACCGTTGCATATACCACAGTGAAGTATGTCTTATTAATAACATCTTCACTCGTGATTTTTTTAATAAGATAGTGTTCCTGATATCCCAAATAAACAAGAGAAGCTCCAATATAATTAAAAATCAAAATGTTATAATAACAGAAACTTACTATATTCAGCTTCTTTAAGGACAAGGTTCCTGCCGCTTTATAAAACAAAAATGTAATTAAGATAAAGAATATAATAACGATAATCCATCTCATTTTTACAAGCGTAACTCCCTTTCTACCTTTTTTGCTCTTTGCTGCCAGGTATTCCTTTCAGCAGCTCTGTAAACGGATTCCCTTTTTTCGGATAAAATATCTTGATTTACTGACAACTCTTTCAACAGGCTGCAAAGTGTTTCTATATCATATTGTATGACCCACCCTATTTTCTCTTTTTCGACAAAATCACTGGCCACTGTTCCTGCATTAGATATTACAGGCAGACCATGTCCTATATATTCAAATACTTTGAACGGCATTGCCATTTTCATATACAAATCTGTATCAAAGTATGCTAATCCAATCTGCGCCTTACGATACAGTCGTTCCAATTCCTCTCCTGCTGCATGGCATATATATATATTTTTTCTTAAATATGCCTTGTAGTTTTCTTTTTCTCTTTCCCATTCTTCTTTTCTGCAACATAAAATCAAATCTACTTCCGGGACTTCTGCTATCGCCTTTACAACTTTATCTAATTGATAATGGTACCCAACTCCTCCAACATAAAGCAATGTCAGCTTTCCGGTGGTCTCTTCTACTTTTGGAATCTTGTCGCAAATACTGCAACCAGGAGGTAATACATCTACTATGTCAAGCGGTATCTCCTTTTTCAAATAGGAATAGCACTCTCTTGATGGCAGATAAAATTTATCAAGCAATTTTGCATACTGTCTTAAGTCATATTGATACATGGAAATTGCTATTTTATATTTCAGTCCCCTTACCGACTCTTTATATTCCGGAAATTTCCAATACATATCCCGGTAAAACAAGCCAATCTTAATACCATGTCGCTTAATATATTTAAAAAAACCGAAGTCTAAAAAAGGATATATGGGCAAATGATGTTTTTCCGTCAACAGTGTAGGCATTGTGCTGCTTTCAGAGTACAAAAAGTCATACATGGTACCATTCTTTATATTTTTCTTAATTTTTGCAATTTGCTTCCTGCGCTCTTTTCCATATCCCCAAACGACATCTACCAAATACCCATTTTCTTCAAAAGCCGTCTTCATCTTTTGGGGTCTTATCTGCGAAGCAGAAGCTCTGTTTACATCCAAATAATTCGGTATATGAAAAATACATCTTTTTTCCATAATCAATTCCTCTTACGAAGTCCTTTTTTGTAACATTCCAACATCCTGTCTACACAGGAATCCCAATCATACAATCTCTCTACTCTTCTTCTCCCCTGATCCCCCAGCCGCTTCCTCAGCCCTCTATCCCGGTACAGTTCCATCATCCTTCTGGCCATTGCGTCAGTGTCCCTTACCGGAACCAAAAAGCCTGTCACACCATTCTCTATCACTTCCCGAAAACCTGAAACACTTGTCGCCACCACAGGAATTCCACACGCCATGGCCTCTACTGCAGCCACACCAAAACTTTCACTCTCCCGTTCACTTCCCAGCACAAATATATCCAGTCCTCTTAGAATATCAGGCACTTGATTATTGGGAACCCATCCCCTGAAAAATACTTTCTCCTCCATGTGCAATTTCTCTGTCAAAGCTTTGAGTTCCGCCTCCTGCTCTCCCTTTCCATAAATTTCCAGTCTTACTCTCTTTTTCTCTTCATCTGTCAATCTGTTCACCAAAACAGTAAATGCCCATATTATCATTCCAATACCATACTTTGGCGACAGACTTTTTACAATTCCAAATACTGTTTCTTCTGCATCTTTTTTTATTCCGGCTTCCGGAGCAAACTGTTTGATATCCACTCCAAAAGGCGTAATATATATATCTTTGTTTTCTTTCAAAAATTTCCTGGTCTGTCCAGCCATCACCTGGCTGGTGGAAGCGATGACAGCTGCATATTTCAAATTCTTCTCCAGGATATATCTTTTCATCCGGTTCTCATACGGAAAATCGTACACATCACTCCCCCACACTGACAGCACAATATGCGGCAATCGCGCTATGCGCGCTAATGTGCCATACCCGCTGGCATAGTGTACATTAATTACATCAGCGCCAACTTTTGTACATATCTTTTTCAGTGTTAAAGCATTCAGGTAATACCCTTTCATTCCCTTTACGGGCAAATAAATAACCTTCACCTTTCCGGAAATGCTATTTTTATGGTCTTCCTGATGATCTGCCTTCGATACAAGCGTAACCTCATTTCCACGCTCTGCCAATGCATTTACCCAACGGACCGTATGTATACTATTAGCTGCTGATAAAAATAAAATTTTCATATTTTTCTAAATCTGAACTTTATATCCTTTCTCGTCCACATATCCGACTATCCGTGCCGGCACCCCCGCCACCAGCGCATAGTCCGGCACATCCCCCGTCACCACTGCCCCGGCAGCCACCATTGCATATCTTCCAATCGTATGCCCGCATACAATTGTGGCATTAGCTCCAATAGACGCACCTCTCTTTATAAACGTCTTTTTATAATTCTTATGTCCTTTCGGATACTCCGCCCTCGGCGTCAAATCATTGGTAAACACACAGGACGGACCGCAGAATACGCCGTCCTCCAATTCCACTCCCTCATAAAGCGACACATTATTCTGTATTTTGCAGGAATCACCGATAACAACATTGTTTGCCACATTTACATTCTGCCCTAAAGAACAGTTTTTTCCGATTCTCGCTCCCGATTGTATATGGCAAAAATGCCATATCTTTGTTCCTTCACCTATCTCCACATTCTCATCTATATAGCTGCTTTCATGGACAAAATACCTGTTTCTCATGCCGCCTCCTTTAAGAGGCGGAAGCAGAAACTACGAATTACCCCCCCGAAACCGCCCGAAACATTTTAGCCGGATTTCCTGCAACAACCGTATCTTTTGCAACAGACTTCGTTACCACCGCCCCCATTCCAAGGAGTGCTCTGTCCCCTATCTCTATTCGATTCCGCAGAGCCGCGTTTAATCCTAAAAATGCTTTCTCTCCAACAGTATCATAGCCGCCCACGATTCCCCCTGCGGTTACCTCAACGTTTTTCATAAGATGAGCATCATGCCCGATATGAACAAAAGCATCCAGCTTTACGTAGTCATCCAAAACGGTATCTCCCCCAGAGCCTCTCGACACATTATTGTGAGCTCCAACTTCCACATCATTTCCAATGATTACCCTGCCTAAAGACGGTATTCGCACTTTATTACCCTCTTCATCTTCTGCAATCGTAAATCCATTTGCGCCAATGACCGCATATTCATTTGCCAGAAACCTGTCACCGATAACCGCATTTTTCACCACCGTTCCCTTTAACAGAACGGCATTCCCGCCGATTATTACATGGTGTCCGATAAAACATCCTGGCTCTATATATGCTCCCGCGCCAATCACTGCGGTCTCACTGATATGAGACTCCTCTGAATCTGAATATCTGTACTTTTTATCTTCCTCTGCCTGCATGCGTTCCAGTTGAATTGCAAGTTTTGCATATTCCAGCTGTGGATTTTCAACGAGTAAAATGGCATGTTTTTTTCTCAAAGCAACCGGAACTTCTATTCCCTTTTCCGCAAAAACAAGGCACTGTTCCACAGACTCCAGCTTTTTTAACTGTTCCGCTATTTTCCTGCCGATATACATTACCGTATTAGAACGCGGATTCCCGATGTAGGATACTCCGGTAATATTAAAATGATAGTCCGTATCAATCCGGCTCACATCATACTGCATCAGGCCCCTCCCTTTTCTTTATCAAATCTCCCCTTAAAATCCACAGCAGCGCAATCATTCAGCGGTAATTTAACTGAACACCCTTCCGCCGCGGACTTATAAATAGCAAGCACAAGCTCCAGGGCCCGCTTTCCCGCTTCCCCATTCACATAAGGCTCCCTGTCCCTCTGTATGGCATCAATCATATCCGCATATAACGGCGTATGCCCAAACCCATATACATTAGGCGGATTCTCCGCAAACTCCGCGATAACTTCTTCCGGTTTATCCTGTGCATCTGCAAACCTCCACTCTTCAATCCTGTTCACAGACTGACCGCCGGCTTTCACAGTCCCTTTTTCTCCAAATAAATAGAGGGTCTCTTCCAGATTCTTCGGATAGATATCTGTTGTCCCCTCTACAATCCCGTATGCTCCATTTTTAAATTTGATAAGAGCAATTCCCAGATCTTCTGCTTCTATATAGGAATGATTCAGCCGATCCGTCATCCCTACTACCTCATCCACCTCATCTCCCATCATCCACCGGAGTAAATCTATATTGTGGATGCACTGGTTCATAAGCGCCCCGCCGTCCTGTTCCCAGGTTCCTCTCCACTTTGCCTGGGTATAATAATTTTCATTTCTGCACCAACGGATATGTGCTGTCCCGTAAAACATACGTCCAAAGCGACCCTCCTCCAGCGTTTTCCGAATCTTCTGCACAGATTTGTTAAAGCGATTCTGGTGGCTCACGCAGACCTTTACCCCTTTTTCTTTCGCCGCCTGAATGATCGCATCCGCATCAGCCAGAGACAACGCCATGGGCTTTTCAATAATCACATGGCAGCCGGCGTTTATGCAGTCCAGTGCTATTGCCGCATGTTTCCCTGACTCTGTAGCGATCGCTGCAAGCTCCGGCTTTTCCTTTTTCAGCATCTCATGGTAGTCAGTATACTGGCGGACGTTTTCAAGTCCAAATTCAGCCGCCTTTTCCCTCAGCATTTCCGTATTCACATCACAGATCCCTGCAAACTCCAGTTTATTTGCTTTTGCCGCCGCTATATGGTTCGGTGATATCCGTCCGCAGCCTATTAATGCATACTTCATCTCTGCACTTTTTCCTTTCCGTTGCAATAATTATTTGGAACAATCACAGTACCTCTATATTCTCCCTGTCTCTGATATCCGCCATCACATTCTTCGTATCAAAAACAGCTTTCGCATGCTTCTGCACCATCCCGTAATCTACGTTATGATGTGCCGCTGTCACCATAACCAGGTCAAACGCCTCCACAATTTCCGGCGTCAGTTCCTTCAGACTCTCCCCGCTCTGTCCATACATATTTTTAAATTTCGGTACCCAGGGATCGTAATACTCCACATCCGCTCCCACCTTCCGCAGCTCCTTCATCACTCGGATAGCAGGTGACTCCCGGTAGTCATCAATATCGTTTTTATAGGAAACTCCCAGCATTAGAATTTTAGCTCCATTAATCGCCTTCTTATGCCGGTTCAGGATATGCATGGCCCGCTCCACGCAGTATTCCGGCTGACTATCGTTAATCACCATGGAATTCTCAATGAGCGTTGTATGGAAATCATATTCCCTTGCCTTCCAGGTCAGATAATAGGGATCCAGCGGGATGCAGTGTCCTCCCAGCCCCGGCCCGGGATAGAATGCCTGAAAGCCATAGGGCTTTGTCTTCGCCGCGTCGATCACTTCCCAGACGGAGATGCCCATCTCATGGCACAGACGGCCTATCTCATTAATCAACCCTATATTGACATTGCGGTAGGTGTTCTCCAGAATCTTTTCCATTTCCGCCACCGCAGGAGAAGATACCGTAAATACCTCTCCCTCAAGCACGGCGCGGTACATGGCGCTGATCACTTCCGCCCCGTCCCTGCTGCAGGCTCCTACTACTTTAGGTGTATTCTTTGTCTTGTAAATCAGGTTGCCGGGATCCACCCGTTCCGGAGAAAAGCCCAAATAAAAATCCCTGCCGCAGGTAAGACCGGAACCTTGTTCCAAAATGGGTTTTATTAATTCTTCTGTGGTTCCCGGGTAGGTAGTGGATTCCAGAACCACCATGGTTCCCGGTTTTAAATGTTTCGCTACTGCTGCAGCCGACTCTCTGACATAACTGATGTCCGGCTCCTGGTGGCTGTCAAGCGGTGTGGGAACACATATGGCGACGAAATCTGCTTCCTTTATAAAGGAAAAATCATTTGTAGCCGATAATTTTCCGTTTTTCACCAGCTCTGCCAGATCGGAATCCACCACATCTCCTATATAATTGTGCCCTTCATTCACCAGCCTGACCTTTTCTTCCTGTATGTCAAAGCCAATGGTCTTGAATCCGGCTTTCGCTTTCTCTACCGCCAGCGGCAAGCCTACATAACCTAAGCCCACCACTCCGGCAACAATCTGTCTTTGTTCAATTTTTTTTAGCAATTCTTCTTTCATATTCATCATATACCCTTCCGTTTCTCTCAAAGATTTTGTTATTTTGTAACAGGTCAGACAGCTCCGTTCCGCGAAATTTGTTATTTCATCTAAAACAAAGCCCGCATCCGCTCACCTGAAAAGATCCGCAAACTGCTTTCCCAAAACATCATAAGTAAAGCAGGCCAGTACTGCCTGCTTCCCGCGTTCTCCCATCTTCCTTCGTTCCTCTTCCGGCATGTGGAACAGCCTCTCTATATTTGCGGCAATTTTCCCCGCATGTTCCGGCTTTACTACAATCCCGCATTGATACGCCTCTATCGGAGAACCTGATGTATCTACCGCAAAAAGAACAGGTTTTCCCGCCATCATGGAATCATACATCTTGTTTAAACAGACACCGAAGCGCCTGTACAATGCGCATAACATAGAACCTATAAAGGAGCAGTCAAAATACTGCAGTAAATCCGGTACGGATTTTTTCGGCACTGGAGGAAGAAACATCACATTTTCTATCTTTTCTTCCCGCACACGCTTTATTAACCGTCGTTTTTCTATCCCTTTTCCTACCAAAACAAATTGAATATCTTTTTCCTTTATCTGCTTTGCGGCATCCAGCAGCGTATCCAATGCATTGGATAAGGCATGTCCGCCAAAATAGCCGACAATAAATTTCCCTTCCGCTCTCAGCTTTTCCAAAGCTTCTCTGTGTTCATCCGGCAAAGGATCCGGATTTTCCCAGTCCTCCCGCACAATTCCATTCGGTATTGCGGCAAACTTGTCCGGCCGCATCCCATGCTTTACCATATACTCCTTTGCCAGCGGAGGTAGTGACACTATCCTGTCCGAATGCCTGTACGCAGAGTTCTCCGCTTTCTGCATCAGTACTACAAACGGATGATATCTGCTCATTCCCCCCAGTTCCGTTAAGGTAGCCGGCCACATATCATGCACCTCATGAATCAACCTGGCCCCGCTCTTCCGCGCTATCCTCTGCCCCGCATAAGTATCCAGCGGATAAGTGGAGGAAGTAATCACCACATCCGGCCGGTACTTTTTCACAATCCTTCCCGCATGCCGCCACAACTTCCCCACAAACCGGAACATGGACAGCGCCCGCGCTGTGCCGTTCCCCTCATAGTGTCCTGCTTTCAGCCAGTGATACCTGATTCCGTCGATTTCTTCCGTCTGAAAATCCTGCGTAACCTCCGGATTTTTTATTCTCAGATGGGAATAGTCCGCCGCTATGATATCCACGCGGTGTCCCAGTTTCATCCACTCCTCTGCAAAGTAATAGGGCCTGAATTCCATCCCCATCTCCGGCGATCCGGCATAATGGTTGATCAGCAATATATTCATCTCTCTAATCCCTCCGCATGACAGCCGCCACGGTCCGTCCCAGGACTTTCGCTTCATTCCACAGGCTGAACCTCTCAAGCGCCCACAGATTCCACTTCATTTTCCCCGGAAGCACCTTTTCCACATATATCTTATCCACGTCCTCCGCCCCGTCCAGCAGCCGTGCTTCATCCTTATACCGGATACTGGCTTCCGAAGTAATTCCCGCCGGCAGCAATAAGGTGGCTCTCATTCTTCTTGTATAATGTTCCACATATTTCGGAACTTCCGGTCTCGTCCCCACAAACGACATGGAACCGTTTAATACATCAATCAATTGCGGAAGCTCGTCCAGCCGGTATTTTCTGAGGACAGTTCCAACTCTGGTAACCCTTGTATCTCCCATGACAGTAACCTGCGTGCCGGATCTGTCCGCCCCCGCAGTCATGGTCCGGAATTTATGAATTCGAAATTTCCTGCCATATGCAGTGATACGTTCCTGCCGGTAAAATGCCGCTCCCGGTGAGTCCATTCTGATTATCAGGGCTATCCCCGCCATGGGTATGGCTAATATAATCAGCAGAATACCCGCCATAAGAAAATCAAAAATCCGCTTCACTGCAAGTTGTCCGCGGCGCTCATACAGTATGTCATAATAGGGCCTGACTTCCTCCAGCCGCAAAAACACCGGAAGCTTTTCCCATTCTCTAAGTATCATTCCGGATACCCTTCACCCCTTATTTCTCCTTATTCTCTGTTACAGTCTTTGGTGTTTTTACATAAAATACAGGCACAGCCGCACACTTACAAATACTCTTCCAAAATACGACAGTAACACTCTGCCACGTATCCTGCCTCTTCATCTGTAAGCTTCGTGTGTAGCGGAAGAGTTATTTCATTTTCATAAAACCTCACAGCATTCGGATACCGCTCCGGCTCATACCCCAGCACTCTGTATCCGCTCATCAGAGGCAGCGGTTTATAATGGACATTGCAAACAATCCCCGCTTCTCCCATCTTCCGGATAATCTCATTGCGCTGTTCCCCTGTGATGCCGGGAATCCTCGTGATGTACAGATGGCCGGAGGAGCGATGGTCTTCCGTATAATGTGCCAGTGTCTTTATTCCCAGCGGCAGAAGCGCTTTGTCATACCTTTCAATCAGCTCCCGCCTTCTCGCCAGCATACCGGGATACCGCTCCAGCTGCTTTAGCCCTATAGCCGCCATGATATCCGTCATATTGCATTTATAAAGAGGCGCTATAATGTCATACTCCCATGCTCCCAGCTGCGTTTTCGCCAGTGCATCTTTGTTCTGTCCATGGAGGCTGTACAGCTGGAACCCTCTGTAGACTTCCTCGTCATCCACGCCTTTTATGGCTCTCCATGTGGACGCTCCGCCTTCGGCTGTGGTAAAATTCTTCACCGCATGAAAGCTGAAAGAAGAAAAATCTGCAAGGCTTCCTGCCCCAATCCACCCACCGTCCGCCTTCTTCCCTGCCCCCATAGCATGAGCGCAGTCCGCAATTATCATGACCCGGCCCAATGCGCTCTGTATCCGCTTTCCCAGGTCCGTGGCGGCAGTTACGGAAAATTGATCCCTTTTTCCTTCCACGGCCCTGTATATCCTGTCATAATCACAGATGACACCGCCCAGATCCACAGGCACAATCGCCTTGGTTCTAGGGGTTATGGCTTCTTCCATGGCCTCATAATTCATCTCCGGGGAATCCGGCTGACTGTCCACAAATACGACTTTCGCGCCTACATGCAGCGCAGCGGCGGCCGTGGCCGTATAGGTATAGGCCGGAACAATGACTTCATCCCCTTCTCCAATCCCGGCAATCCGGAAATTCAGCTCCTCGGCAGCTGTGGCCGAATTCAGGCACACAGCCCTGTTGGTTCCGAAATATCCGGCCAGCAGCTTTTCCAGCTCCTTTGTCCTGGGGCCTGTGGTAATCCAGCCGGACCGAAGTGTGTCCGCCACTTCCTCTATTTCCGACTCACTTATATCCGGCGGGCTGAACTCAATGCGGCGGATCACCGTTTTCCTGTCTGCCAATGATGTTTCTCCTTTTTCCCCTGTATAAAATAGTTTCTCCATCTGATATCCGCTTTCCTGCTTTCATGTTTCGTGTAAAATCACTGTTCTTACGGTTTTACGCGCAGTTGTTCCTGTGAACGGAGAAAACAGTAACAGTTTTTCTCCCAAATAAAAAAGACATGGCTCCGCCATCCCGGCACATGTCCTATGCCCCGGCTTATGTCAAAACCAGTCTGTCCGTTGCCCTCCTGCACAGCGCCTGACGCGTCAGATGCATTCGACAATTTCCTGTTATACATTTGCTTTTGATCAAATGTCTTTTATGCAATATACCTTATGAAAACACCTTAACTTTGTGTTTCCGCTCATATGAGATTCTTAAATTTCCAAAAAGCTTTATCTGTCTGCCCTTACCTGCAAATACCAGAACCTCCGGAACACTTCCTTACGCCCCAGCCGCCCGAATCTCCCGGATCTCCTCCGTCCCCTCCCTGGATACCACGCCCAGCCCCAGCGTCACTTCCACTGTCCGCCCAAGCAGCGGTATCTCCATCACCACCAACCTCTTGTGACGCAGAATCTTTTTAACCTTTCCGCTAAAATCCTTCAAAGCTCCTTCCGTGACAATCAGGGTATCTCCTTCGATATATCCTTCCGAATATCTGGCAATATGCGCATCTCCGCACAGCCGCCTGAGCCTCTCTTCTTCCTCCGGGTGAATGGGCGACATTTTCTCGCCGCTCTTCAGCACCTTCGTCATGGCAGGAATTTCTTTCAAACGCATGTGGAAGTCTTCAATCCGATCCGTCTCTACAAAAAGATAGCCCGGAAAAAGCCTCGACGTCACCAACGTCCGTTCCCCACGGACTTTTGTCATTCGCTCGGCAAGGGGAACGAAAATGTCCTCCCCTTCCTCCAGTATCCTCTCACGGCATTTCTCACAGATATCCGTTTCCGTACCTGTATAGACCTGCATTACATACCACATCTGCCGTTCTTCACCTCTTTTCGGACCTGCGCCTCACCTGTTTCCGGCATTCCTTCCTGTCTTCATCTTTTCCAGCTTTCACCTGTTCGGCTTTTATGCATTCCCGCTTTGACCTATATGGCCTTTATGCATTCCTGCTTTCACCTGTCTGGCTTTTATGCATTCTTGCTTTTACCTGTCTGGCTTATGTGCATTCTTGCTTTCACCTGTCTGACTTTTATGCATTCCTGCTTTCATCCATCCCGCTCTTTCTCACTGGCGTCTCTGCGTATTTCCGGGTCTCATCCTCGCTTATTCCAGCAGCTACCCATTTCCGGAAAGTTCCCGCATCCACACCCAGGATATCAGCCGCACCTCTGGCGGAAAGTTCTCCTCTGTCCCATCGCAGCCGGACACTTTCAAACTCCTGTGGAATCTTCTTTGGTTTCCTCCCCAGCCGAACGCCTTTCTGTCTGGCCCTGGCGATTCCTTCCGCCTGCCTGCGCTTTTTATATTGTCTTGACTGGTCAAAATGCTGCATCACGCCCAGGGTTATCCTTGCCACCACCTTCC
>OFHM01000971.1_pt1 | contig 20712 bp, 28 predicted proteins | sample 1521311 | NCBI WGS metagenome assembly OFHM01 (sample SAMEA3504083, study PRJEB24116) | mouse gut metagenome | biome: mouse gut; feature: mouse-associated habitat; material: faeces | place: Denmark | collected 2011 | reverse complement strand
TAATGTCCATCGACCGGGGGCGCCTTTATAGGATTGAAAGTGGGATAGCCAATCCTTATCCGGAGGAGATACATCTCATGGCAGATTTGTATAATGCGCCAGAACTGGAAAACTATTACTGCACCAACATCTGTCCTCTTGGAGGGGAAATGCCCAAAGCCGACCTGGCAGATCTTGACAGGATATCGCTCAGGGCGCTTTCGACTTTTCGAAAAATCGGAGAAACGAAGGAGCTGTTGTTGGATATTACAGAGGACGGTGTCATTTCCGAGGATGAAAAAGGAGATTTGAATAAGGTGCTTGAAAACCTGGGGGAGTTGGAGCAGATAGCACAAAGCCTGAAATTATGGGTAAAGAAAAATCTGTAATGATTTGCCTACAATATGCGGACATTTGACAGCGATTGCTGACAAGTGCGTCCGTAATCCAATCCGAATCCAAATTACAATCCAAATTTGAATCGGATATATGCACAGTCTGGAGGTGGAATTTTGTATTTAGCACAGAACTTGAAGTATCTGAGGGAGAAGAATGGGGAAACGCAAAAAGACATAGCCAATATGCTTTTTGTGACAGAAATGACTATCAGCAGATACGAGAAAGGGGAATGCGAACCAAATTTGCAGAAAGTCGTTGATTTGGCATTTCATTTTCAAGTAACTGTAGATGAATTGATTGCAAAACCGATTCAGCCGATTCCTCCGCTTTACATAAGAAATATCCGTTTTTTGCAGACAAAGTATGAGATTAGCGATAAAGAATTAGCCCTTTTGATGGGACTGACAATGAGGCAGTGGCAGCGATGTGCGCAGTTTGGATTTGAGTTCTCTGCCGGACCGGTGGAGCGGCATAAAATAGCAGATTTTTTCGGATTAAAGCCGGGAGAGCTGGAAATGAAGGATTTGTCAAAGGAGGGTGCGTGATCATGGCAAAAGCTTGGCTGGAAGATAAGACAATATGGCTGTTTGACCTGGCCCATAGCGATCTGGATGAGGATGCCATTGTGAAGGGATTTTTGAAACATTATGTGTTGCAGGGACGAAGCATAGGGGATGTGCAGCAGGATCTTCATTTCCACACACACTATGGAGATTTCTATCTGGAATCAGCTATGGATAACTTGCGGAGAGCGCTGGAGTTTCAAATTGATGCGCCGCCTCGATCAGAGATGCGGACGCTGGATGAAGTGCAGGGAATTGTTGATGCTGTCCGCGCAGGCATCCGGGTTCAGGTTGATTACTATGATCCGGAGATTGATGATAATCCGTATGTTGTCCGTGCGGCATGGTAGAAAGGAGGGATTACATGGGCTCATTGGCATCGGCACCGGGGGTGATTTCTTCCGCACCCAGTTATTACATAGGTGCAGCGGAAGTCATGGAATACCTTGGATGTAAGGAGAACAAGGCCTATGGGATTATAAGGGGCCTGCGAAAGGAACTGATAGATGCCGGGAGATTATTTCCGGGTGTTCCACAGGGAAAGGTGCCGCGGAGGTATTTCATGGAGCGGTGCATGATTGAAGAATAGGAGGTGCGCTATGGCATTTTACAGAACCTGTCCGGATTGCGGAGCTTCGCTGGATCCGGGCGAAAGGTGCGATTGCCAGGAGGAAGCGGAAAAGAAACAGGAGTTTTTCAGCCAGCATTTGAAAATGGAGCCGAAGGCGAGACAACTTGCTTTTGTGTTCGACAGTGGGGAGGTCCGCCGTGAAAGCAAAAGTTATTGTTAGCCTGAGTGCTGTGGCAGGGCTTGCGGCCGTGTCTGCAGCAGCATTTATAAGTACGGCGGACACGGCCGGCACAAGTCCGGCAGCTGGACAGAGGGAGGTACTGAAAGCCGCCGTTTTTCAAGAGGAACCGGCAATAAAACAAAAGGAAAGCCGATTGCCGGCGGAGCCGATCTCGTTGCCGGAACCGACAGAAGAGCTGCAGCAGCCGGAAATTGAGATACAGAGCCCGGAGGATTCCTATCTTCTTGCCAAAATTGCAATGGCAGAGGCGGAGAGCGAGGACACAGAGGGGAAGGCGCTGGTTATGCTGGTGGTTCTGAACCGGGTGAAAGCAGATGGGTTCCCCGATTCCATAGAAGAGGTAATTTACCAGTCTAGGCAATTCAGCCCCGTTGCCAGCGGAAGGTTTGACAGAGTGGAGCCGGATGCTGATTGCTGGCAGGCCCTTTCTCTGATTGAATTTGATGGATGGGATGAAAGCATGGGAGCCACCTACTTTGAGAGCGAAAGTGAATCCACCTGGCATGAGGAACATTTGGAGTTCCTTTTCCAGCATGGCAATCATTATTTTTATACGGATAAGGAGGCGGGGAATGAGTAGATGGAAGTGGATCGGGCGGCCTACGGTGTTGATGGTTTATGTTCTGGCAGTTACATACATGGCTGGGAAATGGGCTATACGCTATGCCTATCTGGAGCGTGGCTATGATGCTATCGGAGGGGAGTATCTTTTTATCCCCATGGTGGCCTGGGCGGCTTATAAACTGATCAATATATTTTTGAATGTGTTGGAGGATGAAATGTATGCAGAAACAGGAAGTGAAAAGACAGGAGGTAGAGGAACTGCTGGGATTCGGGATAACAGATGAGCAGCTCCGGGAGGCTTTGAAATGCGCCCGGCGCAAGCAGGAATATATCTACCAGTTGGAGCAGAGACAGGTGGTGTTACAGCACTGGTACTTGGTAAAGCTGACGGAAGAGTATGTGCGGAGCCTTGCGTTCTCAAAATTCACGATGGATCTGTGCAGGGCGCTGCGTGACATGGAAAAAGAGCACTCGGCAAGTTGCCAGAGCGCCCCTACGGATAACCATATTGTAGCAGTTCCTGCCGGATAAAGCAAGCGGAATTTTTCAATATGGTAAAGAGGACAATGAAAATGGCTATAAACATGCAGAATATGGGGAAAAGAGCACTCGGCGGGTGGCCGGGGCGGCTCCTGCGGAAAACCATATCACGGCATGATTTAGCAAATAGATCAAAGACGATATGGAGGAAAATCTATGGACAATTCTTATGCATTGACTGAAATCCAGTCAAAATACCAGAACTGCAATCTGCTGATACCGGCAGCTACATCAGTGCAGATCAATCCCTTTTACAAATGCACAGTCATGGAAGTCGTGGCCGACACCTCGGAGAACTCCGGCGATATTTTTAAGGTCGGCAATATCAAGATCGGGGAGGACAAAAACGGAAAGGCCGTTTATAGGGACGTCTTTTCTCCGGCGAAGCCGCTCCTGATGAAACTTGCGACTGCGGCCGGTATCCAATTCCACCCGGAGTATACAACTGTCTTCCGGGAGAACGCAAACACCTACGTTGGCAGAGCTTATGGAGCGGTTCGTCTGCCGGACGGTACATTCAAGACACATGCGGAGACAAAGCGGATCTGTCTGGATGATGAAGAATCCAAATACCGGCTTGAATTTATGGATAAGTCCATTATGGGGATAACGGACTGGAAAGCGGCAAAAGCCGCAGAAGAAATGTTCAAGGGGCATTGGGAAGAAACCAGTGAAACCAGGACGTATAACGGCAGGGAGTATCCGGTTAAGAAATTTGTGATTGATGATTGCGACCGGGAGAAGTATATCGAGCGTTCGATTCTGGTAAATATGACGCTTCTTAGGAAGACCGCATCGGAGAAAGCGCAGACCGGGGCAATCCTCCGGGTTATCAGAGCCCTTCTGGGGATTAAGGGTACATACCAGCGGGAGGAATTGCAAAAGCCGTTTGCGGTTCCCACGGTCACATTTTCGCCGGATTACTCAGATGCCACAGTGCGGCAGGCAATGTTGCAGCAGGGAATGAACTCTATGGGGAATATGTTCGGCACGGCATCGGCGCCGCCGGCAATCAACTCCATGGGAATTTTTGAAGATGCCGTCCATGAAGCTTTTAATCCGGAGGATAATCTGGATAATCCGGCCTTTGCATCCGAGCATATCGCAGAGGAAGAGGATATCCCGGAAGAATACCGGCAGGCACCGACGCAGGAGCAGCCGGAACGTCGGGAGGCACCGGTTCAGCAGACAGATCAACCCCAGGGAGAAACCACAGGGTATTTCTGTGATGAATGCGGCGCAGAGATCAACGAAAGGGTGTATGGATATTCTCTTAATAAATTTGGCAGGCCGCTTTGCATGAAGTGCCAGAAAGGAGCGGGGAAGTAATGAAGCTGATTAAAATTTCAACAGATCTTGAATTGACAGTGTACGAATTCCCTTCCGGGGGATATACGGAAGAGAACCGGTTCCTGCGGGAACTGATTGGGAACCATTGCGATATTTATGAGCATGTTATGCCGGGCAGACTGTATTCAGAGCTGCATATGAAAAACCATCCGACAAAGGTGCCGGGGCAGTGTGTAAGCATGCTGATTGATGAAGAGGGGCTTTTAAAGGAAAACGAGCCGAATCTGATTGGCAGTTACCTCTATGAAGCTGACAGGCATGGGCATCCGATTATGGGGAACATCCTCTTTGTCGGAGAGGAATGGGGCAGTGACGGGATAGATTTCTGCGGTATTGAAGATTCTGTTTTTGAAAATCTGAAACCGCAGCTGGAGCACATGATTGATGTGATGAAAGAGGCAAAGGAGGCATTTTACGCATGAAGATATTACATACGGCAGACTGGCATTTTGGAACATTCCGAAGCCCGGTCAAGGATGGGGTAAATCTCCGTACAGAGGATACAAAATGCTGCATGGATGAACTGATACGAGTGGCAAAAGAGGAACGTCCTGACTTTTCCCTGGTTTCTGGTGATGTGTTCCATGTTGGCCGGCTTTGGTCCGACAGATGCTGCGAAGAGATCATCATGGCGATCCATTATATCAAGGAGTTGGCGGCGGTTTCTAAGGAAGTGGTGGTAATGCGCGGTACGCCGAACCATGATGGAGCAGGACAATTTAACGTTCTCTCTGAAATGTTCGAGGGCACCCCGAATGTTCATGTTGTCACCACGCCGCAGGTCCTTACATTTGAGGATGTTGACATAGCGGTTCTTCCGGGATTTGACAGGGGAGTTTACAGGGCAAAGTTCCCCGGTCTCTCCAGCGAGGAAGAAAATGAGGTGTTCACGCAGGAACTCTCTAATATCGTTACCGGAATGCGGGCCCGGTGCAGACCTGGCAAGAAAAAAATCCTTATGGCGCATTATACCGTTCCCGGATGTAATACGGAAAGCGGACAGACAATGATGCTGACGCAGTTTGAGCCGATCATTCCCCAGGAGGCTCTGCTGGCGGCAGGATATGACCTTGTAGCCTTGGGGCATATCCACAGACCGCAGAATCTGATGAACCAGTATTGGTTTTATTCCGGCGCCATAAATGCCATGAATTTTAATGACGAAGGGCAGGAGCGGGGATTCTGGATCCACACGGATATGCCGTTTGGGGGCTGGGACAGCCGGTTTTTCAAGACGCCGATTAGGGAGTTTATCACGTTTGATTTTACTGACACGGATATCACAGCAATCAATTTCGGACACATGGATGAAGTGGCATATAACTACTGGCGGTACAACGGAGCCGTGAAAGATAAGATTGTCCGGATTCATTACAGCTGCTCTGCAGAGAATAGCAAAGCGCTGAATAAGGCGCTGATCGAGAGGACGCTGCTTGAAGACGGTGCATTCATGGTATGGGAAATCCTTCCGGACAAAATAGATGAATTTGCAAACCGGACGGAGCTGGCCGGAGCCACGGATCCGGAAGCCAATCTTATCAAATATCTTGAAGAGAAGCAGATAGAGCCGGAAAAGGTGCAGGAGCTTGTGCTGAAAGCAAGGCCCATTATCGCAGAGGCAGAGGCAAATATGCCAACGGCGGCCAATACCGGGACATTTGAACCGGTGGAGATTTCAGTCAAGAATTACCGCAACTACGAGGATGAAACCTTTAATTTTGAGGATATCACATTCTGCACCATCAATGGGCAGAACGGAGCCGGGAAGAGCAGCCTGTTCATGGACGCCATAATTGACTGCCTTTATGAGCAGCCGAGGGAGGGCATCATCAAGGACGATACTGGGAGATCCCCCTGGCTGCGGAATGATGAATCGGTCCGGTCCGGCGCCATTATGTTCACATTCCGTATCGGGGAAAAGAAATATCGGGTAACAAGGACCAGGGCCCGCTCCGGAAAGGTAACACTGAATATTGCGTGTTTCATGGAAGGGGAATGGAAAGACTGCTCAAAGGAAAGGGCAAACGATACCCAGCAGGAGATCTTGAATATCATCGGTATGGATAGCTTCACATTCAAGTCCTGTGCGCTGATCATGCAGGATCAGTATGGGCTCTTCTTGCAGGCCAAGCCGGAGGAACGGGTGGAAGTCCTCGGAACGCTTCTCGGCCTGGGCGTCTATCAAATCATGGAGAGGATCGCCCAGGATAAGGCAAAAGTATATGGGGCAAAGAACCGTGAGCTGAAGCAGGAGGTCGAGATCCACAGGAGCACGATATCCGGCTTTGGAAATCCGGATGAAGAACTGGAGAACTGCCGGACGGAACTTGCGGGATATGAAAGCAGCTTGCAGACGAAGATCGCAGAGCGGGATAAAAACAAGCTTCTCCTGACAAATCAGCAGGAAGCCACAGAAAGGCGGGCAAAGTTGCTGGCATCTATTACTATTCTGCAGAGCAAAAAGGCGGCTACAGACCAAAATAGAGCCACTCAGCAGGCAATCATAGACAGCTGCTCGGTTATCCTTGACAGCCGACAGGAGATTGAAGGGAAAGTTGCGGAGTATAACACCCTCATGGAACGTGAAAGGAATCTGGCTAGAGAATCCGCGTTGTATTCTGCGAAGAAGCAGGAGGCAGAAGGCTTTACAAGGCAGGCCGCATCTGAGCAGGAGGCTATCGATGCTTTCAAAACGAGAGTGAAGCAAAAGGAAAATGAGTTATCATGGGCCCAGCCTACGGATCAGGATGCAATCATCAAAGAAAACGCCGCCGAGTATGAACGGCAGAAGAAACTGCTGGATGAAGCATATGAGCAGGAACGGGCATACCGAGCGGTGGAGAAAGAACTGACGCAGGCAAAGTACGATTTACAGCAGATCACCACGCAGCATGATTCAGACATAAAGCGCCTGCAGTTTGGAGAGGATGGGCTGAAAAAGAAAGCAGAACTGCTTTCCAATGTGGAATGCGTGGATATATCCCAGGCCAAATGCGGATTTCTGGCAGATGCTATCTCTGCGAAACAGGCTCTTGAAGAGTATCCCGAACGCTATGCGGAACTGGAGAAATCCTATGGGGAGCAGACGGCGCCGCTCAATCAGCGGATTGCCGAGTTAAAAGAGCAGCTGGCCGGCCTGTCCTTTGATGCCGGGAAAGTAGCGGCAGTGTCCAAGCGGATTGCCGAACTGAAGCCTTATGTGGCAAAGCTTGAAGCCATTAACCAGCGGGAAGGCAAGATTGCCCTGTTAAAAGCAGATATACAGCATTTGCAGTCAAATATACTCGGAGCAGAAAAAAGGCTTGCAGAGGTCAGATCAAAGGCCGCAGAGGCCGAGCAGGAGTGTGACCGGTACGCCAAGGTATCAGAGGAACACGGACAGGTACTGAGCGCAATTACGGCACTCAAACCATGGCTCGAAAAGGAAAAGCAGCTTCCGATAGCAGAGGAAAGGAAGACCACGGCAATGGGAAGAGTGCTTGAACTGTCTGCCGAGGCTACGGAGATTGCTGCGGAAATTGCCGAAAAGCAGGCCGAGGCGGACAAGGAGGCGCTGGCCATGGGCGGCATGGAGGAACTTGCTGGCATTGTCGCCGGAATGAATGCGGAAGTAGATGCGATCAATGCTCTGGTGCGGGAGAAGCAGATGAAAATCGGCGCTTTGCAACAGAAATCAGACCAGATTTCCAAATTGAAAAAGGAGATTGCGGATCTGCAGGAGAAGCAAACGGAATATGCGAAGGAAACGGCAGACTATGACGCCCTGAAAGTTGCATTTAGCCAGAGCGGCGTTCCCCATCAGATTATCCGCTCCATTATCCCACAGCTGACAGCTACATCCAATTCTATTTTGGGGCAGATGACCGGCGGCAAAATGGGCGTGGAGTTCCGGCTGGAGAGGGTGCTGAAAAACGGAAAGGAAAAGGTTTCTCTGGATATTTTCATTGAGGAATATGGGAAATCTGTACTGCCGTATCTGTCGAAGTCGGGCGGCGAAAAAGTAAAATCCTCCCTCTCAGTTATCCTTGCCCTTGCGGAGATCAAGTCATCATCTGCCGGGATACAGCTGGGGATGCTCTTTATTGACGAACCACCGTTTTTGGACGGGGACGGAATTCAGGCATACTGTGACGCACTGGAAACCATCCAGGGCCGGTACAGAAACATTAAAATCATGGCAATCACGCACGATCCTACCATGAAAGCCAGGTTCCCCCAGAATTTGGATGTCGTAAAGACTGAGAGGGGAAGCAAGGTAATTTATTAAAATGTCTGGGAGTTTGCCGAACAAAGAAAGTCAACAGTAGGCGGCTTTAAATGAATGCGCAGAGTGACCTTGCGGCAGCAGAAATGCAGCCAAAACCCAACGGTGTAATGCCAAGTACGCTCATAAGCACGAACCCGGAAATGAAAGGAGTGGTGGGATGCCAAACAGGATATTGAAAGAGAGCATTTGCAGAAGTGAAGAAATAGATTCCTTATCCTGGTTTGAAGAAGTTCTGTTCTATAGGCTGATTGTGATCTGTGATGATTTTGGGAGATATGACGGCAGGGCAAAGATAATCAAAGGCTCATGCTTCCCCTTAAAGGATGTTACGGAAAAGGATATTGATAAGGCGCTTGATAAGTTGTCGGCGGTAGGCTTGGTTCGAGTGTATAGGGCACAGGGAAGACCGTACCTGCAATTGGTGACTTGGGCGGAACATCAGAGGATCCGTAACCAGAAAAGTAAATATCCGGAATACACATGCGATTGCGAACTTCTGCTGTCAAATGACAGCAAAGGACAGCAAAAGGAAACATCGGACAACAAATGCGTCCGTAATCCAATCCAATCGGAATCCAAATCCGAATCGGAATCCAAAGCGGATATATGCTCCGAGCCCCAGGCGGCTGCGGAGCCGGAAACGCCACCTGTGATTACCCTGCAGCTGAATACCGGGGAGGAATATCCTGTCACGCAGAAAGATATGGAGGGGTGGATGGCGCTTTACCCGGCTGTTGACGTGATGCAGTGCCTGCGGAACATGAAAGGGTGGCTGCTGTCCAATCCGACCAAGAGGAAGACAGCAAGGGGGATCACGCGATTTATCACTACATGGCTGCAAAAGGAGCAGGATCGCGGAGGAACGCCGGGGTACAGACCGGCATATAACCAGGGAATGGCAGGTGCTTCCGGGGTAGAGCGTTTTGCGGCAGGAGCGAGGGAGTGGGCGAACAATGGATAAACAGCAGTTTGCAACATTGACAATCGGGATTAAATCGGCTTATCCAGCATCAAAGATACTGGAGGATTCGGCATCAATGGATTTCTGGTACCTGATGCTGAAAGATATCCCCTACGAAGTGGCTGAAAATGCCGTTATGGAGCATATATGCACCAATGTATTTCCCCCGAACATAGCAGAAATCCGAAAGTTGTGTATGGAACGGTGTAGACGGCCAGCACTCAGTTTTGACGAGGCGTGGGGTGTGGTACAGAAAGCGATATCCACATATGGCCGGGAGCGCCCGCATGAAGCCTATGAAACCATGGATGAAATGACTTTGGCTGTGGTAAAGAACCTTGGATGGACCAGACTATGCCTGAGTGAAAACCAGGCGGCTGACAGAGCGAATTTCAGGGAGGCATACGAGGCCAAGGCCGGAGTTCTGCAAGACAGTAATCAGCTGCCGGAATTTGTGGCAAAGGGGAAGGCATTGCTGCAAGAGCAGTATATTCCGCCCATTGAAGAAAAACCGGTACCGAGGATAGGGATCACGGAGCGTCCGCCGGATACCAGGGCAGATCTTACCCAAGAGCAGCTGGAGGAACGGGCGAGAAAATTTGAAGAGGCGAGAAGGAGGATTTTAGGTGGCTAAAGCAAAGCGGAGTGAAATCATACAGGGTACCGAAAAGGAATTTCTGGATGTATTCAACCGGCTCTGCTATTCCAGAAGCTCTTGGCAGGTATGGGCGGACTTGATCAGCGCAATAGCGTGTACTTTAAGCAATGTGACAGATCGGACACCAAAGCACTTTGAGGCAAGGGAAAAGGAATATGCCCAGTGCATAGAGAGGCTCGGCTCGGTGGAGACGCCGGCAGAGATACTCCATATCATCGTTATGGCCCTGGAAAATGAGCCGGAGCAGGATTTCCTCGGGAAAATGTACATGAACCTGAACCTGGGAAACCACTGGAAAGGACAGTTTTTTACCCCATACAACGTGTGTAAAATGATGTCCCAGATGACCGTGGGGAATGTTGACAGGCAGATTGAAGAACAGGGCTACATATCCATTTGCGATCCGGCCTGCGGCGCTGGGGCGACGCTGATAGCGGCGGCAAATACCCTGAAAAGATCCAAATACAATTTTCAGAACCATGTGATTTTTGTGGGGCAGGATGTGGATCGGGTGGTGGCACAGATGTGCTATATCCAGCTTTCGCTCCTTGGGTGCGCCGGTTATATCTGCGTAGGGAATACAATCACCAATCCTTTGACTGGGACGGTGTTATTCCCCAGGGAAAACGAGGGGCAGGAGATGTGGTATATGCCAATGTTCCATTCGGACATATGGCAGTGGCGAAAGATATTTCATTCGCTGGGAAGTATGGGTGGAACCGTAACCACCGAAAAAACAGTGGAAAAAGAGCACTTTTATATGTTTTTCGATTTTGAAGAAAAGGAGGCGCAGTATGGAGAGCAAAGGATTTGAAGAAACTCTGTCGGAAAAGAGCAAAGAGGCTCTGCAGTCGGAAACATGGCAGAAAGTCAGGGATTGCATAAAAGAGAAAAGGGAGGTCAGGCACTTCACGGCCGAAAACACAGCAGAGAATGCCTACGGATGGACATGGGATCAGGTTGTAAAAGAGTATCTGAGAAGCGGATATAATGCCGAGTATAAAAGTCCTGATATTGTCGTGATGGGCGAGACGTACAAGACATTGAGACGCCCGGAGGTAACGGTCTTTTATGACGCTGCAGGGGACACTCTCTTTGATGTGACGAATGAGAGACTGGAAAAGGAATATGAGTGGCTGATGAACAGCGGTGCAGTGGATGCGGCGGAGGGTATGGATACTGGAGAGGAAAATGGTGAAGATGGGAAAGGCGATTCGGTTGTGGAACAGACGGAGGAAAATCCGGAAGCTGGCGAGGCTCCGCCGACGGAGCGAGCAGAGACGGAAGAGGAGGACATTACGGATAATGGAGCAGATGATGATGTGATTCCTATGGGAACAGCATCTTTGGAAGAGATCGTTACAGGATTGCCTGCGCCGACCACCGAGGAAATCGCGGTTGCCAAAGAAGAGAATGCCAAGCCCGTCAGGCAAAGGGCCGTGGAGAAGCTGGAAAAGGAACGGAAATCTGCAAAAGACAGCACATTCGCAGATCCTATCATCGAATATCTCCTGAAGCGTTGCAATGAGGATGAAGGAATGGCCGAGGATGTGGCGCAGGAGCATAAGACCTGGCAGAAATGCTTTGATTATATTTATTCCCAGGCGAGGAAGCAGGCAAAGGGGAATTGCGCCGCTGTCCGTGATGATGTGGTATATGAATGGGCCGAGGACTACTACCACAAGGATGATAAGGCGGAGGAAGAGAAGAAAGCCAAAAAGGCAGCTGAGGCCAAGGCCAAAAAGTCAAAATCTGCGGAGGAAAGAAAAGCGGTGAGGGCAAAGAACACCACCGATAAGGCAGAAAAGGCTCCGGTTCCGCCAAAAGCGGAAGCACCAAAAGTCCCGCCCAAACATAAAAGGAATGGGAAAGAGATGGATGGCCAGCTTGATATGTTTGCCATGATGGGTATGTAGGAGGCGGATGTATGGATAAAAGAGCACTGTCGGCAATACCAAGGCCGGCGCTTACGGATAAAAATAAAGAGATGCCGCTGCTTGTGCCAGATATGTGTTACTTGGCAAAGGCAGAAAGGCGGGAAGTGAACGGGACTGATACGCTGATCATCAATTTTTTCAGAAATAATAAAACAGAATTAAAACCGGAATTCCGCACGTTCTGCCAGATGGATGATTATATTTCACAGGATCTGACAACGGAAAAGACCAAATGGAAAACTGGCGCGGTTAATTATCTGACAGGGTACCTTTACTGGCATAAGGACAGCGGAAATATTGTTATAGCGTCTGTAGGAGAAAGGGAAGCGATATTAGATTTTCTCCATGATTTCAGGAAGAAACACGGGATTGACGATCAGAGAATGACGATTGCCCGGGGCGCTGCTGTAGACAGCGAGGTCGAGAACCGGATTGATGAATATCAGGATTCGATCAAAGAGTGGAAACTGCGGGAGCGGCATAAAAAGGAGAAAGCGGAGATTGATCTGCAGATGGAAAAGTTCGGCTCCCTTCCGGCTGATTATGAGCAGTTTGTAAAGGAGACAGTATTTAGCGATGAAAACTATATCTTTTACAGCAGGCCGAAAGAGAGGGCGTATTGCACAAAATGCGGGCATGATTTTGAACTTCGGAAGGACGGCTTGTATCATAAGAAAATTGCGATATGTAATGATATAGATCAGGTAAAGCACAATAGAACAGTCCGGTGCCCTTACTGCAATAGCTATCTGATGTGCAAGAGTGAAGGAATGGGAAGACAAAAGCTTTTTGCGGTTCAGTGGAGCGTGCTGGTGCAGAAATATGGAGAAGAGGTGCTGGTTCGGTATTTCTGCCATACAAAGGATTTCCGTGGCGATTTTCACAATCCAGCTATAGATAGTTTTGAGAGATACAGAACAGTACATACAGAGAAGAAAGCCATGGATTTTGAATGGTATAGGTTTAAGAGTACGCAGGAGGTTCGGTGGTGCTTTTACAAAGATAGAGGCTATGGGTACTTCTCTCCGCCTGAAACGGTCGCTCCAAGGAGTGTGGTACTGTACAACAAAAATCTTTCGGGGGATGTGGCCGGAACCTGCATGAAGTACAGCGCAGTTGATATTTATGTGGATAAGGTGGTTCAGAACAGCCAGATCCTCAATAAGCCATGGTGCATAGACTGGTATTTCAATTCATACCGGAAAAAGCCGTACCTGGAGCAGCTGCTAAAGGTTGGATTCTATAAATTAACGCGGGAGGTTCTGGAGGATCATGATTGTCCGGAATTTGAGGATGGAAGGACAATTCTGGAGACGCTGCAGGTGAATAAGCTGCAATTTAATATGCTCCGCAAGATAGGGGATCCATCTGTGAGGGATGTTAGAATACTACAGTATGCTGGAGAGATTCGGCAGGAAGATTTTGACATACTCCGCTATATCCATGATGAAAGCTATGATCGGATGTATCAAAAGTATCTCGATATGCGTCGGTACACCACGATTTACAAGCTGGATAAATACATAAATAAACAGCGGATTGTTCATGACCGAGATTATTTTGACTATATCGGGTGGCTGGAAGAGATGGGCTATGATATGCGGAATGAATTTAACCTGTTTCCCAGAGATTTCAAGAAAGCCCATGATGATAAGTCAAAGGAGTATACCAGATTCAAGGATAAGCAGGCCAAAGAGGATGAAAAGCGGTTTAAAAGACTGTTAAAGCAGCTCCGCAAGGAAACGGCGGATGTGGATGCCATGAATCTGAGGATTGAAGGTATGTTCATCCGGCTGCCGAAAGAACTGGATGAATTGAAGAGAGAGGGAGAAACACTGCACCATTGCGTAGGAACATACCGGGACAAAGTAGCCAGAGGCGATACCATGATTTTCTTTATCCGCTTGGAAGCAGAACCGGATCGGCCGTTTTACACGCTGGAGTGGAAAGGCCGGGTAATTCAGTGCCGGGGATTTAAAAATTGCGATATGACACCGGAGGTCAAGGCGTTTGTGAACATATTTCAGGAGAAAATGGTGGAATATGAGGAAAAGCCGGTGAACCGGAGAAAGGCGGGATAAAATGGCGGACAAGGCAAGGCATAAGATCAGAAATCTGCTTATGAAGCTGAATGATGAAGATAGGAATACTCTTTGCTGCCTCCTGATCAAAGCGGGATATGCGGCCAGAATTGGAAAAGAGCGGCCCGGAGGAAAGGGCCAGACGATGTATTTCGTGGAATTTTGGGAGGAGGATGCAGATGCATAGAAAAGTGTGGATGCCGAAGGGCATAGCAAGAAAGCCGGCTGCGAGAACAGAAACGTATCTGAAATACGGATTTGTTATTACGGAATGTGAGAAATACTTATGTCCAAGGTGCGGAGGCGTTCTGAACGCAGGACCGAATTACCAGCCAAAATACTGCGATCAGTGCGGACAGAAAGTTAGCTTCAAAGGAACTGAGTGGAAGGAAGATAGGGAAATGGGATTTGCAGAAAGGGGAGGAAAGCATGAACAGGTCGAAAATCGAGTGGTGTGATCACACATTAAATCCGATTACGGGATGCCGGCATAACTGTGAATACTGCTATGCCCGGCGCATGGTTGCCCGGTTTGCCGGTGATGTAAGGCTGAATAAGATGGCGAAAAAGGATTACTCCCTGGTGCCGGCGGCGGATGGGGGAGAAGATTTATATGTGTTGGATGCCCCCATGCTGAACGAAACCGGAAATCCGCTTGTATACCCCTTTGGGTTTGCCCCTACGCTGCACCGGTACCGGTTGGATACTCCGGCAAAGCTAAAGATGGGAAACAATATTTTTGTGGGAGCCATGGCTGATGTGTTCGGAAGCTGGGTACCGGATGAATGGATTACGGAGATATTCAGTATCTGCCGGAAGTATCCAATACATAATTACCTGTTTCTCACAAAGAATCCGGAAAGGTATGAGCGCATAGACGCAGCCGGGATACTCCCTTCGGGTAAGAATATGTGGTATGGCTCCACGCTCACCAGGCCGGAAGACAAATGTTTTGTGTCAAATGCGCACAATACATTCTGGAGCATCGAGCCGATCCATGCGCCGTTCCAGATATGGGAGTGGGATGAATTTTCCCCTGACTGGATAATCATTGGCGCTGAGACCGGGCGCAGAAAAAACCGGATTATTCCTCAAAAGGAGTGGATAGAGGATATCGTGGCATGGTGTGATAAGTCGGGGATCCCGGTATTCATGAAAGAAAGTCTGGTTCCGATTGTCGGGGAAGAGGGTATGCGCAGGGAGTTTCCGGAGCAGCTTCAACATTCAGCAATAAGCCCGAAGATGGAAGCGAAAATGTATGATGTCTGTGCTGAGTGCAAGGCCCGGCTGAAAAAGAGTGACATGATCACGTTGCTGGCGAGATCCCGGCGTGGAGAGCAGCCGAAACAGTTTGGATTTATGTGCAAGGAATGTTTTAAGAAATTCTGCCGAGAACTGGGGCTGGATATTCCCCAGCTGGCAGAATTGGCGGACAGTATTACGATAGGCCCCGGTGATGCAGATGAGTAGATGGGGCAGAAACAGAGAGGGCTATGCCGACATTACCGCCGGCGTAGCCATAGGGAGAGTATCAAGAGAAGAAAGGAAGATTGCTATGGCAAAGAAAAGGAACTGCAGGCGCACAACGGATGAAAGCATTATCCATGAAAAGGCTGTGAAAATGCGGAAAATGACTGACGAGCAGCTGGTACATTATGTGGAGGATCGGGTAGAAAAGGCCAGGAGCGAGGGCTTTAATCAGGGGAAGGCCCAGGCGCCTAAATACAAATCAATCAGCATTGAGAAGATTATCAATGAGATTGGGAATGTCCGGGGAATCGGGGCGGCTAAGCTGGCGGGCATTCAGGCAATCCTCGAAAAGCATTTGGAGGTATGGGTTAATGTCTGATCCGAGGCGGCAGCTGATCGGGAGGCGGAGCAAAGCTGCCGGAGAAACCTTTGAACGCTGGATAACGAATGCCTGTGAATTTTATCTGCGGAACGGATGGGCGCATATAGAAAAGACGCCGGAACCGTTTCATATCACCGGCAAAGATGCAAATGGAGTTGTCCGTGGTTATTATGAAAAGAAAGGGCAGCCGGATTATAAAGGCATTTTATGTGATGGCAGCGGGATTATGTTTGAGGCGAAACATACGGATTCTGATAGGATCAATCAGAACGTTGTCACGGACACCCAGTGGGAAAGCCTTGATATCTATGAGAAGTTTGGCGCCCATTGTTATGTGATGGTATCCATGGGGCTGATGAAATTTTATAGAGTTCCTTGGGATATCTGGAAAAAGATGAAAGAGTTGTTCGGGCATAAGTTTATGACGGAGCGAGAGCTGGAACCATACCGGTTGCAGGAGAAGCAATGCACGATACTTATTTTGGAAGGAGTGGAATTGAAAGATGAAAATAGAGAAAACAGAACTGGCGCAGAAGCTGAACAAAATTAAAGGAGTAGTACCGAAGAAAACCCCCATGCAGGTCTTACAGGGCATTTTGGTTCAGGACGGTTATTTAATCGCCAACAACATGGAAATGACCGTTAAGGCGAAGATAGAGGGCACAGAGGGGGAATCCTTCATCATTCCGGAAAGGGCGTTCGATCTGATCAATAATCTGCCGGACGGGCAGATGGAGATCTCCGTTGCCGCCAATCATATCATGACAATTAAGGCTGACAAGATTAAAAACAAGTATCAGACATTGGATCCGGCTCAGTTTCCGGTAACGGCCTCCCAGGAAGAGGGCAGCGAACTGACGATTAAGGCGGATATGCTTCTGGAATCCATAAAGCGTGTATCCTATGCAGTGCCTGCGCAGGGCACCAATCCTGTAATGTCCTCCATGTGTCTGCAGGCAAGCGGCGGACAGTTGAATTTTGTCGGACTGGACGGCCATGTGCTGGCATGGGATAAAGTGGAGTACAGCGGCGAGTTTGAACTGTTGATACCCAAGAACACGGTGGATAAGCTGAAATCTCTCGGAATGTCGGGGGATGTGCAGATCAGGCATAGCAAGACGGGAGCGGTATTCATCACGGAAGATTTTGAGGTATACACCCGGTTGATCGAGGGAGAGTATTTCAAGTATCAGACCATGTTTAAGGAACTGCCCTTACATACAGTCGTATCAAGAATGGTGCTGCTGGATGCTATGACAAGGGCGAAAATGTGTACGGAGGAAAGATGTCCGGTCCGGTTTGAACTGGATGGAAATTCTTTGAGCCTGAGTATTAAGGACAAGACTACAGACTATCACGAAACGGTGGAACTACAGGAAGATATGGCAGAGGCGCTGACAATAGGGTTTGATGCCCGGCTGGTACTGGAAACGCTGAAAGCTTTTGATTGTGAGAATGTCGGGGTTTCCTTTGGAGGACCGAAAATGCCTATGATTGTCGAGGCCGAGGACAGCGATTTTAAGACAATCGTTCTCCCGGTGGCAATAAATTAGCGCCAGATACTCCGATTGGTCTCGGAAAGGAATGATATCACACAAATAAACCAGGGCGGCCGGCTGGGCCGCCCGGAAAGGAGCAGACATGGACGAAAGCATAAAAAATAGATACATGAGAAGATTTAAGGATCATAAAGCTACGGTGGTACTGGAAAATGAGGATTTCCTGATTTTGGATTGGAGGGATAAGAGCGGCAGCGGAGAGTATGCGGTCAGATATATTGTGGATTGCCAGAAAGGAAATCTGATTGTCAGCGGAGATTTGGGAGACTGCATAGCCAGCTGGTTCAATCATGTAACACCGGATAAGCTGGCGTGTTATGTCAATGATATCTCATACTTCATGGGAAAATTCCAGTGTTCTTCCGACACATATGATTATCAATGGAGCGATATCGCGTCAGACCTTGAGGGCATAAAGGAAGAATTTCTGAAAGATGATGGAAATTGGAATTATGGAATATCAGCAGATGAGGTTGAGAAAGATTTTGCAGAGATGCTCAGATTATGCGATGAAATGACTTTTGGAGAAAATGTTCCGTATCCTGATGCCTTTGTTGATCTTGCAGAGAAATATGCGGATCCGTGGTGGGAATCAGAATTTGCACATATAGGGAAGCGGATCAGCGGACGTGTGTATTTGTGGGCCATTGGGTATCAGATGGCATTAAAACAGATACGAAAGGCGGCAGCAGAAGCAGGGGAGGCTCCGGGAGCGTAAGGCCAATGAAAGCGATAGCAAAGTATCCGGGAAGTAAATGGTCACTGTCTGAGTGGATCATAAGGTTTTTTCCGAAACATCACAGCTATTTGGAGCCTTTTTTCGGGAGCGGAGCCGTCCTGTTTAATAAGCCCAGATCGCACATCGAAACGGTCAACGACCTGGACAAAAATGTAGTAAATCTTTTTGAATGCATAAGAGAGGATCCAAAGAAGCTGGCAGAAATGGTTTATATGACACCATATGCAAGGATGGTATATGAAAAGGCATATGAGGAAATTCCGGAAGATAAATTCGAGGCGGCGCTGAATTTTTACATACGTCTCAATATGGGGCATGGCTTCAGGACTTCCGGGGAGCGAGTGGGCTGGAAAAATGATGTGCATGGCAGGGAGCGTTCCTATGCATCACAGGACTGGTGCAATCTTCCAGAAAAAATTATGCAGGCAGCGGAGAGGCTGCGTGGAGTGCAGATTGAAAATAGGCCTGCAGTGGAACTGATCGAGCGTTTCAATTATGAGAATGTGCTGATATACTGCGATCCTCCGTATATGCTGGAAACTAGGCATGGGAAGCAGTATCGATGTGAAATGAGCATGAAAGATCATGAGGAATTGCTGGAGGTGTTACTTCGACATAAGGGTTCCGTCCTGATAAGCGGATATGATACGGAATTGTATCAGGATATGCTTTGGAAATGGGAACGGCGGGAGAATGTGAGTTATTCCCAGGTCTGCTCTAAGAAAAAAGAGGTGCTGTGGATGAATTTTAAGCCGGCTAATATTCAGATGAGTTTTGAAGATTTTGGAGGTTTGGTATGAAAATATGTCCGAAATGTGGCAGAAAATTTGATCGGCTCTTAGCCGTATCGAGAATTGACAATAAGACCATGATCTGTGATAGGTGCGGAACTATGGAAGCGTTGGACAGCGTTCCGCACGGAGTTCTGACACCGCAGGAGCGAACACGGCTTGCAGTAGCGGCAACTGGGAACAAGTGGGCTATGGAGAATTTCAATGCAACTCATAATTGAACGAGGGCATTCTCTTATCCAGCGATTAAAGGAGATGATTATATGAAATGTGCGTTGTGTGGAGAGCAGTTTACGGATGATGATCTTGAAGAAATGATGGAAATGGGAGAGGCTTTTCTCCGTGAAAGTAATTATTTTATATGTCCTGATTGTTACGATGATTACCGCAGAATGTGTCTCGAAGATCAGCTTAGTACCTTGATGGAAAGTGGCTCATAATATTTTATACTGTGCATGGTGGGAGGTAATATGTATCGGCAGATGGATATATTTGATTTTATAGAGAAACCACCAGAAAATGTTCAGGAACCGCTCCGGACACAATTTGAACAGCTGTTTGAAAAGGTAAAAGATCCAGTATGTCTATGTGCCAACTGTCTATGCGAGTTTTGCGTGAATAATGCGGAGCAGTCACTGGACAGAGTTAAGCCCGGGGAGATGCAGGAGCCGTGCTTCAACTGTGATGATTGCCGGGCATATGATGGAGATTGCCGGAAGCAGGATCAGAGTAAAGAAGAATGCGCAGAATTTATTATGTCTGATTATGGGGCCAGAAGAAATAGAAAGAGAATAAGGCTGATAAAAAGGTAGTTGGATTTAATAGGAGAGAAGAAATGGTAGAACAGTATAAAATCCATCATAGGATTGGGAGGGCCATGCCGACAGGGACATATGAACTTACCAGGATAGGAACCAGAAGAGCCGTTACCAGATATGCAGAAATCTATGAAACAGATGCCGGTATGCTTTCGCCGGAGCAATGGCGAAATGAATTATCTAAGGCCATAGAAGCCGATAAGGAATCGGATGTACTGGGGATAATTGCAGATTATTGCAGAGAACATTGTGCATGGTTGCATAGAGAAGCAGATGTTTTAGATTATGCTATGGAGATTTTGGCAAGCAGGGTGTTCCTATGTGGCAATGAAAATTGGAAAGATGTAACAGATAAAGTAAAGGAATCATATTTCATATTTTGCTTTTCGGACAAAGGGGGGAGGTGAGGTTAATGTCAAAGGTAACATCAACAGAAATCAAGAAAGCACTGGCTAAGTATCATCCCAAGGACTATTTCCTTACGGAGTGTAAAACCTGTTCTACATACTTTCCGGACCCGCAAGGGATGCTCAAGTTTGACGGGCTGGCAATGACCAGAAGTTATACATCGCCCTGCATAACCGGCTATGAAATAAAGGTAAGCCGCAGCGATTTTCTTGGAGATAATAAATGGCATTTGTATCTGCAATACTGCAATGAATTTTATTTCGTAGTACCGGTGGGGCTGGTGGCAAAGGATGAAATTCCAGAAAATGTCGGACTGATTTACTATTATCCCGAAACAGGAAAGCTCTTGAAAAAGAGACGGGCGGTTTACCGGAAAATTGAGGAGCCGGTGGGGGTTTATAAATATATCATTTACAGCCGGCTGGATCAGGAGC
>OFHM01000967.1_pt1 | contig 20821 bp, 18 predicted proteins | sample 1521311 | NCBI WGS metagenome assembly OFHM01 (sample SAMEA3504083, study PRJEB24116) | mouse gut metagenome | biome: mouse gut; feature: mouse-associated habitat; material: faeces | place: Denmark | collected 2011 | reverse complement strand
TCTCTTTCAGAATTTTCAAGGTTTTACACTGTTTAGTTATCAAGGTTCGCTTGCTGCTGTCTCGTGCGACAGCTTCTATATACTATCACGTCATTTTTCAATTGTCAACACATTTTTTCAAATTTTTTCAAAAAAAATTTTTTTCTATTTTTTTCGCCAATTTTCCCCGCAAAACAGCCTTGTTTTCACAAAGGCTGCCTTACTTTTATCCATCAATTCTAATCTCCGGTTTCGCATCAATCCCCTCCAAACATTCCTCCACCAAGCTTTTATCTAACCTCTGAAATCCCGTATTTCGGTATTTCATATCAAGATAGCGATATTTATTCGCGGCATAGCAATAACCGGAAAAAATGCAGCCTGCAATACCCCGTATCATTTGCAAGCAGCCGATGCATAATATAAACAACGGAGAGATATGACATGTAAATATCACATCTCTCCGCTATCCTTCTTTCTTACAACGCTTTTGGCATTAGTCTACAAACACTGAATTATATCGATCAATACATTTACCCAAAGTCTCGGAAAAATGTCCAAGAGAACCCAACGGCGCACCGGAACCGCTCAAATCCGGAAGTGTTCCGCTCTCCGTCTGCTTGATCATCCACTCCAACGCCTGAATCAAGCTGTCCAGAAGTCCGTCAAAAGGACGGGAATTGGAAAGGGATTCTTTTACAAGCTGATCGTTGTCAGACGTAGCGGCGTCAAAATCCGCCACCACCTGCACCAGCTCATCATACAGAGCCTTGATTTCCGTCAGATCCAGATCGGTCAGATTTTCATCGTTCACGCCCTGATCATAAGCCGCATCCAAAACCTCCCGGCCAATGGAAATAGCTCTGCTGGCGTTATAGATGATCAGATTTCCTTCCTCCTTCATGCGTTCTTCTTCCTCCGCAATCCTGGAATCCCCCATCTCATCAATTGCATCCATAAAGTCAGATCCAAGCTCTATAAACGTATCCGCATTTGCATAGACAATTGCATGATACTCCTTCGCCTTCGCATACTGATTATCTGCATAGTCATAACTGCTGCTGATATCGGAGAAGGTCTCCATAAGCGCCCTCAAAGGCTCCGCCATATCCTTCACCAGCGTATCCATTTCTCCGTAATCCGGATCCATATCGGCAAGCTGCAGACAGTCGTCCAAAATGTCCGTATTCTTGCCATAGACGCGATAACCATAGGTAAGGCCCGTATCCGGCAGAAGCGAAAATTCCTCCGCGTAATCCACAACCTCATAATAATAATTGATGGAATCCACGATCTCCACAATATCATTGTTCAGCTCTACATAATAATTGTATTTAATCAGATCCATCTGCTCCGGGGAAATCTCTTCCTCTTCCGGCGCCGGCTCCTCAGCCTCCGGCTCCACACTCGTCTCTACCTTCGGCGCCTCCGGCTTTGTCTTGTCCGGCTTCTCTTCCGCCTTTTTCCCGCAAGCGGGTAGGAGAAGTGCAAAAACCATCAGCAGGGCAAGAAATTTTGTTAAAGCTCCTCTTTTCATAATCCAGATACCTCCTGCATAAGATAAAATAAGATGTAACCATTATAGCAAGTTTTTGCCGCTTTGTACATACTTCCGTCAGCTTCGGATGATCTAATGCTACCGGTCAGTTACTGTTCACACACCACAGTTCCGCGAGGTGTTTCCGCACATTTTGTGCGGAAATCCCGAGTTTTTCAGCGCAAAATCGCATCTTTTTGCGATTTCTGTGCATCGCGAAGCGTGTTGCCGATCACGGAGTGAACAGTAACACCGGTCACAATGTAAACGCCAACCGCTTATTTTGCAAAAAATGCTACCGCAATCGCCCCCGGTCCCACATGGGTTCCGATGGTGCTTCCGATACAGTAGGAAGGAATCTCACCAATCTCCCCTTCCCAGAGAAATGCACTGTCCCTCAGATATTTCTTCAAAAGGCTGTCCTCCAGCCCGGAATATGCCGTCGCATAAGGCATCTCAAAGTCAATACCGCCGGACTTGCTTATAAGCTGCATCAAAAGGTTATTTCCCTTTTTCGAGCCCATAGCCTTTCCTATCATCTTGACCTCTCCATCCTCAATGGAAATAACCGGTTTAATATGTAGAACAGCGCCGGACATAGCCACAGCCGCAGAGATTCTTCCTCCCTTTTGGAGATATTCCAGTGTGCCCAGAAGGGCCATAAGTTTTATCCGCTTTCGAGCCTCTAGAAGCCTCTCTTCCAGCTCCTTTGCAGTAAGTCCTTCCTTTAGAAGCCGAACCGCATATTGAATCAGAATCCGCTCCCCGATACATACATTGAGACTGTCTACCACAAACACCTTTCCCGGGAAGGAGCGCGCCGCGGATACGGCTCCCGCATAGGTTCCGGAAAGCTTGGAGGATAAGGTGATTACAACCACCTCACTGCCATCCGCCGTAAGCTCGGTAAAACATTCCTCAAATTGAAACATAGTGATTTGGCTTGTGGTGGGAAGCTCGCTGCTCTCTATGAGCTTCTCAAAAAATGCCGTGCCGGACAGATCGATGCCATCCGCATAGGTCTTATCTCCAAATTGGATGGACATGGGTATCATATGAACACCCAGCGCTTCCGCTTCCTTCAAATCAATATCCGATGCAGAATCCACTACCAGCTTTACTGCCATAATATAAACCTCCTATTTGAGTCGCTGCGCGACGGCACTGAAGGGTAAAGTCACTTCGGCGCACCTGTGATGAGAGAAACTTTTATTCGAAAGGACACTGATAAAAGTTCCTCTCGTGCGCCTTTGCGACTTTACCAGACTCTAGTCGCTGCGATACAGCTCTTTTTTATCTACTGTCTATATTCCTATCACATCCCTGTAAAAATATCAACCGCTATTTTTTCCTGATACTCTCAGAGACTTCCGGACACAGCGCCATTTAGAAAAGGGACATGGCAGCCGCCACATCCCTTCGCTTCCTTTTCTTTGACAGCGCGCCAAGCGTAAAGCCGACACGCTTATTTTACTTATGTATCAAAACGAAATCTCCTCTACTTCCTTTAAAACCGGAATTGAGGGCGAAGCCCCCAGCCTCGTCACGGCAATGGCTGAAGCGCGGGACGCCATATCCATAGCCTCCCGAACAGGAAGCCCTCTTAAGATTCCTCCGATAAAGTATCCGGTAAAAGTATCCCCGGCAGCTGTGGTATCCACAGCCTTCACCTTGTAAGAGGACTGCGTAAAGGTCTCATTCTGATCCATATAGATAGCGCCCTCTTTTCCCAGGGTCAATACTATCACCGCATTGGGGAAGCACTCCATTAAGGCCCTACCAAGCTCTTCCTTGTCAAAGCCTTCCTGAATCTCCCGATTTAGGATCTGTCCCGCTTCGATCTCATTGAGCATAAAATAGTCCACATACGCAAGCGGCAGCCTGCGGATCTTTTCATTCATAGGCGAAGGATTCAGCACAATCTTAAGCCCTTTTTCATGAGCCTGTTCCACAATATAGGTCAGCTCATTGATCTCATTTTGCAGTACCAGGAAATCCCCTTTCTCGCAGCGGCCCATAACTTCGTCCACCTGCTCCCTGGTAATGGCCTGGTTTGCCCCGCCATAAAGAAGGATACAGTTGTCTCCCTCTTTGTCATTCTGAATGATTGCATTGCCGGTTCTTGTGTCAGTCAAAATAGTAACACAGTCCGTATTGACACCGGCATCCTCCATCTGCTTTAAAAGAAATCTTCCGTCCTCTCCGATGGAGCCTGCATGCCAGGTCTCAACACCCGCCTTGGCCAGCGCTATCGACTGATTCAATCCTTTCCCGCCGCTGAAAACTTGAAGGGAATCGGAAGACAGCGTCTCCCCTTTTTGTACAAAATGATCCACCTTATACGTATAATCAATATTCAATGAGCCAAAACAGATTACCTTCATTACCCGTTCTCCTTCTTTTTTTCCATAACATCATACCATACTGTTCATTTCATGACAAGCAACATAATTCTATCCGGGCATTTTCTGCCGCATCAATTTCTGCAGTACCTGAATTGCATCCTCATATTTCTTCACGCTGACATATTCATTGGGCTTATGTGCCATAGACGGCTCCCCTGGTCCAAACAGCAGAATCTTCTTTTCTCCCGCCCGGTCCAAAACGGAAGCATCCGTAAAGAAATTGACGCCGATATCGCTTCCTTCGTATCCATATGACTGAAGAAGCCTGCGAAGCGTTGAAGGCAGCCAGTCCAGGCTGTCAATCTCAATAGCGCGGCGATCGTTTAAAACGGCAAATTCCGCCGCAAAACCGGGTTCCTTTTCCTGCTCCTTCAAAAGAAGCTCTTCGGCCTTCTCAAGCACCATCTCTTTTGTCAGCCCGGGAACCATGCGAATATCCATTCGAATCCCGCACTCGTCCGGCGTCATATTCATAGCCACGCCGCCCTGAATCATGGTAATCTGCGCCGTAGACGCTCCAAGGATCTGAGAGGTAAAGCTTTGTACATAAGCCTTAAGCCCTGACGCCAGCTCCACTCCATAGTCTACCGCGTTGATTCCCTCCTGGGGATAGGCTCCGTGACTGGTCCTTCCCTTTGTGCGGATCTCAAGCCAGAGACACCCCTTTTGTGCAACTCCCAGACTCATATTCGTCGGTTCGCCCACCAAAAGGTATTCCGCATCCATCATTCCGTCCTTAAGGACTGACGACGCGCCCAGGCCATTCTTCTCCTCGTCGCAGGTTCCGATAAATTGAATATCATAAGCCGGCGGCTCCGGTGTATGACACAGCGCATACACCATAGCTGCCAACCCACTTTTCATATCCGAAGCACCTCGGGCAAAAAGCCTGCCATCCTTTAGAACGGCCGCTGCCGGATCGGTCTCCCATTCCTCCAAATTACCATAAGGCACCGTATCCAAATGTCCGTTCCAGATCATGCGCCGGCCGGAATCCGTTCCCGGTATATAAGCCAGCACATTTGCATGATTTTCATCCAGGTACTGAACACGGGACTCTATCCCATGCTTCTGAAAGTAATCCGCCAGGTATTCGGCCACCCGGCTTTCCCGATCTTTGGAATTTACGGACGGAATCTCAAGCAGCGCTTTTAACAAATTCAAAGCCTTATTTTCCAATGTACTTCCCCCTATTGTAGTCGCTGCGCGACGGCACTAAAGGGTAAAGCCGCTTCGACACACCTGTGATGTGAGAAACTTTTATTCGAAAGGGCACTCATAAAAGTTTCTCTCGTGCGCCTTTGCGGCTTTACCATTTAATAAGCTTAGATTTCATTACCGGTACATTCGGCAAATAATTAGATTTCCTTTGTCAGCCACTTTGCCAGATTCTGGAACAGCACGTCATAGCCTTCCCACTCGCAGAACTCAGGCGGCGCCCAGTGAGGCGCACAGTCCGTTGTAAATACGGCGGAACGTCCCTCGCCATAGGTTCCAAGAGCAATAAAAGGATCTTCCTCCACAGTTGCAAGAAGTTCTGCGCCGTCACGGATTACAGTCTTATTGTAGCCAAGCACTCTCGGCCACTCGCCAAGTCCCTTCAATACGGGATGCTCCTTTACGGTTACGGGACGAACGCCCTCGCAGTGCTCCATTCTGTCGTCAACGGAAAGAACGGTAACGGGAAGCACCTCCTGTACGGCGGTATCCTGCCATTTGCCCTTTGCATCTACACCGGAGAAGGTCATGTAGCCGCCTACCATCAGAAGTGAACCGCCCTGCAGAACGTAATCACGGATAAGGTTACAGCGGTTGGGCTTCATCTCGCTTCTGGTAAAGGTTGCCGTGGGCAGAAGCAGGGTGTTCGCACCGATATCGGAAAGGATAATCAGATCATACTCTTTAAGCTCCTCCAGGGTAAAGGGGAACTCCTCCATAGCCAGATGGTTGGGAAGGAAGGTAAAGTCATAGCCTCCGCGCTCCATAGCTGCCTTCAGATACTGCTCGCCTGTCTCGTATACGGAAGTAAAAAATGTGTCAAAGCCTTTCACATGAGTTGTGTGGCTCATCCAGGATTCTCCTGCTAAAAGTATTTTTTTTGCCATTGTTCAATCTCCTTATCTTAGTTCCGTAATATCCTTCCGGCACACCCTGATCTAAATCAATTCCCGGCCGCTTAATGCTGCGCCTGTAAATTGATTTGTGCACTGTCAGGATATTACTGATTTTTAATTCCTACTATTTTTAGTTCTTACTATCTTTACACCACTCTAAAATCGTATTGGCATACACCAAAATGGACTGCAGGTATGCTTCTACACTCACCCACTCATCCACACTATGACACTCGGAAAGATTCCCGGGGCCGAACTGGATGGTTGGACAGCCGGCGATATTGCGCCACAGTCTGGAATCACAGCCGGAGGGAGAGCCTACAATCTTAATGTCTCTTCCCATCATATCCTTATATGCACCCAGAAATGTCTTCACAAATGCATGGTCCGGCTCCATCTCAAAACCGTTGCCCGCCTGATACATTGTAACCTTAGGGGGATGCTCCTGCATCCAGGGATCGGCCTGAGCCGTCCGGCTGACCGTATCCGTAAATTCCTTCACGACCTGATCGTGGCTCATCTGATTGGGAATAAAATGCACACAGGTGGAAAATTCACACTCGCCGGGAACCGTAGAACCCGCCGTGCCGCCCTTGATAACGCCGATATTCAGATTGGGCGCCGGAAGCAACGGATGCTTATACTGAAGCAGCCAGTCATGTTCCTTTTCATTCAATGCCTGAATCACCTTAATCGCTTTGTCAATGGCGCTGACGCCATTCTTCTTTCCGCCGGAATGACAGGCTCTTCCCTCAAACTCTACTTTAAAAAACACCCATCCCATATGGGCCAGTATCAGCTCGTCACTGCTGCCCTCGCAGTTGATCACACCGTCCGCCTTAAGGCCGCGCATCACTGCCTGCATGGAGCCGTTGCCACCGCCCTCTTCATCGCACACCGAGGTAATGATTACATCTCCGGGAAGCTCGCAGCCCGCATCCTGCAAAAGCTTAACTGCCATAGCGGAGGCCATCAGTCCGGCCTTCATATCCGCCGCGCCCCGGCCATACAGCTTGTCGCCGATGATCACCGGTTCATAGGGAGGATGGGTCCAGCCGTCCGCCTCATCCGCAGGCATTACGTCAATATGGCTGTTAAAGAGAAGGCTTTTCCCTCCTTCCTTTCCCTGAAAGGTCGCATAGACATTGTACCGGTCCGTCTGGTCATGGCCCAGGTTTCCCTCCTGATGCTCCCTTAAGCATGCTTCGATGACAGCCTCCTCCATCGGGTCTTTCTCAATCTTGGACGCACCCATCTCCTCAAAGAGCTTCACCATATAATCCTGGCCCTCTTTTTCCAGACCGCCGCCGATCCCATGACCAATGTCATGGGTATCGATGGCAAGAAGATCCATTAAACGCCGTATGTACTGCTCTTTATTTTTTTCTAATACTTCCTTTAGACTTTCCATTCATGAATCCCTTTCACTCTAGCTGTAAAGGCGAAGTCCTTCCTCAATAATATCCCAGAACTTCTCCGCATCAATGCCGATAGCCACATCTGCCGTAGCCGGAAGCTGCTGATATCCGAAGAAATCGCAGTTTGTTCTTCCGTAGGACTGGGTGCTTCTGATATCAATCTGCACATTCATAGGCTTTACTTCCACAACGGAAGGATCGATCAGGTAAGCGATGGTAACCGGATCGTGAAGGGGACCGCCCTCCCAGCCGAACACTTCCTTCTGGGATTTGCAGAAATGTCCCATGAGATCCACAAAGAGCTTGGATGCATGGTTTCCAATCTTGCCCATACGCTCAACAATGCTGGGATAGCAGAGAACCTGTCTCGTCACATCCAGTCCCATCATGGTAATGGGTCTGCCGGATGTAAAGCATACATAAGCCGCATCTGCGTCCGCAATAATGTTAAACTCTGCCGCCGGCGTCACATTGCCGTTCGTATAGGCGCCGCCCATCAGAACGATCTGCTTAATCTTATCAACAATCTTAGGCTCCATACGGATCGCCATGCCCAGATTGGTCATAGGCCCTGTGGTAACCACCGTGATATCGCCGTCGGACTCCATTAGGGTGCGGATAATATAGGACACCGCATGCTCCTTTTCAAGCTCTTTGGTCAGAGGAGCAAATACCGGGCCGTCCAGACCGGTCTCTCCATGAATATCGCCCGCCGTCATCTTCTCCCGAATCATGGGACGGTCGCAGCCTGCGTACACCGGTACGTCAATCCCTAAGCACTGAACAATATTGCGCGCATTGCGCTCCGTGTTCTCAAGAGTCTGATTTCCTGCCACTACGGTAATTCCCAGAAGATCAATCTTCGGGCTCTTTGCCGCCAGTGTAATCGCAACCGCATCATCATGTCCCGGATCGCAGTCCAGAATTATCTTAATCTTATCCATTTTAAACAATCCTCTTTCTTTTCTTAATTTTCATGCGGCCGGCAGGTCAAAACCGGCCGCATCTTCATTTACATTAATGTGTATCGCCGGTAACAAGGGAAGACTCTCTTTTGCGCTCCGCTCCCAGCTTAATTGCCATAGAGATAGCAAGTACAAGAACGGTTACCAGATACGGCATCATCAATACAAACTGTGCCGGGAAGCCATAAGCCTGCAGTCTTGCTCCCACGGAATCCGAGAAACCAAAGAGCAGACAGCCCACTGCCGTGAGCACCGGATTGGCGCCGCCGAAGTACATAGCCGCAACACCCATGAAACCGCGGCTGTTGGTCATGTTCTCTACGAACTGCGCACTGTAACCTAAGGAAAGGTGTGCTCCTGCAAGACCGCCGATCAGTCCGGAAATCAGCATTGCCTGATATTTCACGGCATTTACCCGGATACCTGCTGTCTCGGCTGCCATCGGGAACTGTCCTACGGCCCGAAGGCGAAGTCCCCATACGGTTTTGTAAAACAGGAACTGCAGGATAATAATGAACAGGATTACAAACCATTCCGTAAAGCACCAGTTATTGAATAGCTGATTCAAAAACGGTATATTTTCCAGAAACGGAAGCTGCACTCTGGGAATGGGAATAATCTTGGGATCGGAAAAGGTTCCGTTGGTGTGGAACAAAGTATTTAACAGGAACTTTGTAATTGCAATGGCAAATAAATTGATTCCCATACCAATCGCACAGATTTCCGAATTGTACTTAATATGTCCCACAGCCATAATCATAGCAATTGCCGCTCCCGCAAGCATAGCCACAATCACGCCCAAGAACCAGCTTCCTGTGGTGTAGCTAACCGCTACCGCCGTAAACGCGCCCACCAGCATAATACCCTCCGTACCGATATTCAGAATATTTGCCTGCTGGGTAATGGCCGCGCAGAGGGCCGCATAAATAATCGGAGTAGAAGCCCGAAACGTTGCGTAAATCAGTGATACGTTAAATATTTTACCTAAATTTTCCATCAGTCCCATCGCTTACTCCTCCTTATCCTCAGATTCCGCAGGCGGCGCTGTGCCGGGAGCTTCTCCTGACGTAACGGCCGCTGCCTGCTCCTTCTTCTGATTTCTCTTCTTTATCTGAATCACAAATTCCATAGTAGCGATAATGATAAATACGGCTGAAATAGTATCCACAATGGCTTTTGGCACACCGGTGGTCTGCTGCATAGCCATAGCGCCCGACTTCAAAACCGCAAGGAAGAAGGCCATCAGAGGCGTAGTCGCCATATTGGACTTTACAATCAAAGCCGCAAGCATACCGTTGGTTCCCAAATCCTTTGCAAAGCCGTCCAGATAATAACCATGTACGCCGAGAACTTCAATGCATCCTGCGATTCCGCCAAGCATACCGGAGAGAAGCATGGCATTGATAAAGGTTTTCTTTGCGTCAATTCCTACGTAATCCGCATGATCCGGGTTCGTTCCCACGGTGCGGATCTTGTAGCCCCATTTTGTCTTATAGAGCATCAGAATGACGAAAATCACAATCACAATTGCCAGGAACACACCGGCATTTGCCGACGACGGCTTTAAAATCTTCGGTATGGTTACCAGCACCGGATCTGTCTGGGGTGTTGCCACGCCCGCACTCATGGGTCCGCTTACCAGGTAGGAGCCGATATACAGGGCAACCGTATTCATCAAAATGGTTACGCAGACCTCGGAAACATTATAATATGCCTTAAGCGCCGCCGGAATAAAGGCCCAGACTGCCGCAACCGCCATAGCGCCTGCAAAGCAGGCCAGATACAGCAAGGGAGCCGGTAAAAATCCCCAATGGATTCCTATGTACGCCGCCGTGATTCCGCCTAAGATAACCTCACCTTCCACTCCTACGTTAAAGGCTCCCGCCTGGGCTGCCACCGCAAAGGCAATGGAGGTAAGAAGAAGGGGGGTAAATCCGGCAATGGTAGTTCCGATTCCAAGCTTTGTACCGAAGGCTCCCTTTAGAAGCGCTCCATAGGCTGCAATGGGATTCTCCCCAATGCTCAGGATAAAGATTGCTCCGATTGCCAGGGACAAAATCATGGTAATCGCAACCTTCAGTAAATTCTTCATGGATTGACTCATGACGCTTCCCCTCCTTTCTCCTCTTCAACCGCTCCGCCCATCATCAGCAGTCCAAGGTTGTTCTCATTTGCTTCACTTGCAGGCATCTCACCTGTGATCTTTCCCTCATGGATAACAACGATCCGGTCGGACAGGGAAATAATCTCCTCCAGCTCGGCAGATACAAGCAGTACGCCCGCTCCGTCCTTCTTAGCTACCTCGAGGGTGTTGCGGATAGACTCAATCGCTCCGATATCCACGCCTCTGGTGGGCTGTGATGCAATCAGAAGCTTTTTCTTCATGGAAACCTCTCTTGCAACAACTACCTTCTGGGCATTTCCTCCGGAAAGCGCCGAAGTGGGAAGCTTATAATCCGTAGGCCGGATATCAAACTGCTTTACCATTTCTTCGGAATACTTATCCTGTGCCGGAATATCCATCAGCACGCCCTTGGTATAAGCTCCCGAATCAATCTCAACCGCAATGAGATTGTTTTCAATGCTCATGGTCCGGTTGAGACCTCTTTTATTTCTGTCCTCAGGAATGTGGGCCAAACCTGCCTCGCGAACCTTGCGGGGTTTCAGATTGGTCACATCCTTGCCGTTTAGAATGACGCTGCCCTTCTCTACCTTGCGAAGTCCCGTGATGGCCTCAATCAGCTCTGACTGTCCGTTGCCGTCAATTCCGGCGATTCCTACAATCTCACCTTCATTCACATGGAGAGACATACCGCGGATCTTGGAGGATTCCTTCAGGGCCGGTACCCATACGTCCTTCACTTCCAAAATCGTCTGTCCCACCTTGGAGTAGGTCTTGTCAATGTTCAGGAATACCTCACGGCCGATCATACGCTTCGTCAGATCGAGCGGTGTGGTCTTATCCTTGTCTACGGTTCCCATGTATTCACCCTGACGCATTACGGAAATTCGATCCGATATCTCCATTACCTCGTTGAGCTTATGGGAAATAAATACCAGAGACTTTCCTTCCGCTTTCAGATTCGCTAAAATCTCAAAAAGCTTCTTCGTCTCCTGGGGTGTCAGAACAGCGGTAGGCTCATCCAGAATGATAATCTCGACACCGCGCATAAGTGTCTTGATGATCTCTACTCTCTGTGCCTCACCAACGGAAATCTGACTTACTTTTTTATCCAGCTGGATATCCATATTATATTGTTCAATGTAATGCTCTACTTCTTGTCTCGCCTTAGCAAAATCAATTGTCAGACCCTTTTTCGGCTCAAAGCCAAGGATCACGTTCTCAAGAACCGTCAGATCATTTACCAGCATAAATTCCTGGTGTACCATTCCGACACCGTGTTCAATGGCAATCTTCGGTTCCAGCTTTTTCATGGTTTCCCCATTTATGATAATCTCGCCGCTGTCGATGGGATACATTCCATATAAAAGCTTCATCATGGTTGATTTTCCGGCTCCATTCTCTCCGATCAGGGAATGGATCTCGCCTTTGCGAAGTGTAAATTCTCCATGCTTAACCGCCCGAACCTCGCCAAAGGACTTGACAATATGATTCATCTCAACTACATATTCTCTCATGCATATACCCCTCTAAAAAAAATGCAGGGATATATAATCCCTGCATTTTTGTGTTCAAAGCTTATTGCTCAGGGCCAAAGCCTTCATAGTTTTCTACTACGATCTCGCCAGAAATAATCTTCTGCTCAAGCTCAGCACACTTGTCAACGATGTCCTGCGGGAACTTGTCTCCTAAGTACTCCTTAATTACGGAGAAGTCTGTCAAGCTTACGCCGCCTTCTGCCAGTGTCAGGTAGGAAGTAGTTCCGCCCTGGAAGGTTCCGTTTACTACGGACTCAATCAACAGATAGCAGGCATTGTCTACTCTCTTCACCATAGAGGTAAGAACGGTACCTGGCTGATCATTATCCTGATCCAAGTCAACGCCGATAGCGTATACGCCAGCCTCTTTTGCTCCCTCTAAGATTCCCGGGCCGGTACCGGATGCAACGTTCATAACGATGTCGGCGCCCTGCTCGATCTGTGCCAGAGTCAGCTCTTTACCCTTTAACGGGTCTGTCCATGTTCCTGCAAATGCCTGAAGAATGGTGATATCAGGATTGATGTACTTCGCGCCCTGCTCATAGCCGGTGTAGAAGTCATGAAGTACCGGAATATCCATTCCGCCTACCCAACCAATGATGGCTTCCTCGTTTACGCCGTCAATGTCGGTCTTCTCGGTAAACATAGCTGCTGCCGCACCTGCCAGGAAGGAACCCTGATTCTGTGCAAAGCTTACGGACTGAACGTTGGGAAGATCTACAGTTGTATCAATAACTGCAAACTTTACGTCCGGGTAGTTGGGGCCATGCTCAACAATGTAATCAGCAATGTTGGAGGAAGCGCCGATAATCAAATCGTAGCCCTCTTCACAAGCCGCTACCAGGTTGGCTTCCCACTCCTGAGCGGTGGTTCCCTCAAGGGATTTCAGCTCAATGCCGAAGTCCTCAACAGCCTTTGTTGCACCGATGTTGCAGGAATCGTTGTAGGACTTGTCGCCCAAGTTTCCTGTATAAACGATGCAGACACGAATCTTGTCTCCGGATGCCGCAGGCTCTGCCGCATCATCGCCGCCCTCCGCATCTGCTGCGGGAGCTTCTGTTTCACCTTCATTGGTTGCTGCCGGTGTCTCTTCTTTTCCGCCGCATGCGCAGAGGCTGAATGTCAGAGCTAATACCAGCATCAAGCTTAACACTTTTTTCATTTTTATCCTCCTTTTTCTTTGGAAAAATGTTTTCCTTCCTGTTTTTGTATTATTTTACAGGAAAACTTTTTCCTAAAGTGTTTTCTTTGTGAAATAAGCATACCACCATTCAATCTGCTTGTCAATCTATTTAGTTATTTTTTCTTTACCAATTTTTTAAAATTTTTTAAGATTTTTTGTATACTTTTTTTCCTTTGCAGACAGACGCTTCTCGGTTATAATGAAAACAAGCTTCGATTCACAGGAAAAAGCTATACCATATCATTTGGGAGACAGAATATGACAATCAAAGAAATTGCACAGATGGCCGGTGTGTCCATTTCCACCGTATCAAAAATTATGAATCAGAAGGACGCCAGCATCAGCGCCGAAACCAGGGAGCGGGTTCTTAGAATTATTAAAGAATTTAATTATGCGCCGTACTCACACACACCGGGAGGCAGCGGACGCTCTTTTCTCCTGGGACTGCTTGTTCGTTCCTGTGAATCCAACAATACTCTAAAAGGAATTTTAGAGGCAGCCCGGAGCAAAGGCTATGCGGTTCTTATCGGTGAAACAGGAAAAGACCCTTTGGCAGAGCAAAAGGCGCTCCACAAATTCCGGCAGCATCACGTGGACGCCGTTCTTTGGGAACCGCTGAGTAAAGACAGTCTCTTAAACGGTTCCATTCTGGAGGAGGCTGAGATTCCCTATCTGCCCTTCCATTCTCTTTCTATTGAGGACGCCTGCAATATTGATTTTTTCAAAATAGGCTTTACGGCCGCCTCTGCTTTGATTGAGGCCAATCACCGCAATATTGCCTGCCTCTTATCCCATGAAGATTATACGGAGCAGTTTTTGGCCGGATACCGGCAATGCTTTCTTGACAAAGGCATCCCTTTTCAGGAACAGCTGGTTTTTCATACACTCAATGATCACTTGATTGATTGTATCGCATCCCGGGCTGTCACAGGAATTGTCTGCTCCGCCTTTTCCACCGGACTCCGGCTTTATGAACGGCTGAATCATCTGCATTTCCATGTGCCCCAGGACATTACTCTTCTCTCTCTGCGGAAGGATACCCAGGAAGCTTTTGATTTTCTTCCTATTTCTACTATTATGATCCCCTACTTGTACTATGGGCGTCATCTGTGTCAAAGTGTGATTCATTTAGCGGAGGACAAAGGGCCTGTGCCAAGGTTTGAGGCGGATCTTTCAATCGAGCATAAGGAGTACCTGTCCGTTCCGCCACTTCACAACTTAAGGAAGCTGACGGTCGTGGGCAGTATCAATATCGATAACTATCTGAAGGTTCAGGAGCTTCCCGTCACAGGAAAAACCGTGTCTACAACGGACTTCTCCCTCTTTCCGGGAGGCAAGGGCATCAATCAATCCATTGGCGCTTCCCTCCTCGGCTCTCGTGTGGCATTGATTGGAGCCGTAGGAAATGACATGGATGCCAACCATATTTTTGCCGCTCTGGATAAGCATGCCATTCACTCCGGCAGCATCCGCCGATGTCCGGATACTGCCACCGGAAAAGCCTATATTTTTGTACAGCCGGACGGAAACTCTATGATTTCTATCCTCTCCGGAGCCAATGCCACCCTGTGTCCGGAGGATATTCTTCGTAATGAGGATGCTTTTAAGGACAGCGGCTACTGCCTGTTCCAGACAGAGATTCCTCATGATGTGCTGATCCAGGCCGGAAGGATCGCCTATAAGTACGGCGTCAAAACCATTTTAAAACCCTCCGCCTGCTCCTTCATCGAGCCGGAGCTTTTAAAATATGTAGATATTCTGGTACCCAATCAGAAGGAAATCAATATCTTATGTCCCGGAAAAAGCCTGAGAGAACAGGCGGATACCTTTTTGAATGCCGGGGTGGAAACAGTGATTATCACACTGGGAGAACAGGGGTGCTATCTGAAAACCCGGCAGGAGGAGGAATATTTTCCTGCTCAGAACTTTTTGGCCGTAGACAATACGGGAGCCGGCGACGCTTTTATCTGTACGCTGGCCGTTTATCTGCAAAAAGGGTTTTCACTCAGCAATACCATTCGAATTGCCACATACGCCGCGGGCTTTTGTGTCTCCAGGGAAGGTGTTACGCCCGCCCTTATCGATCAGAGCACTCTGGAATCTTATATTCGAAAAAAAGAACCGGATCTGCTGCCGGTTTAAATGAACAAAGCAGTCTTGCATATTCCATATAGAAAGAGTATGCAAGACTGCAATTACTTTAATAAGAGGTACGGAACTTGCGCTCCCCCTCCTCCAGCGGAATCTCCGCACTGTCAATATCACTGATGCGGATAAAAGAATCCTCCCTCAGAGCTTCCAGCATCCGGTCAATGACATGAGGCTCCCCCTGGACCTCCATCTCCACACGCCCGTCGTCCAGATTCCTCACCCATCCGGTCAGATCAAGCCGCTTAGCCGCCCAGGATGCCTGAAAGCGAAAGCCTACCCCCTGAACTCTCCCGGAAAAATAAATATGTCTGCGTACCATCTAAAAACCCCCTTCTGACAATCAAATATTCTCGTTCCGCTTCACTTATGCCTCATCTCTTCCGTCTAATTCGCACTGCCGTCCACTTCAAACCAGAACTCCACGCCGTTGTCGTAATTCTTCACGCCGTAATCCTTGTTCATAGCCTCCATCACAGCCTTGACAATGGAAAGGCCGATTCCGCTTCCGCCGTACTCCCGGGTCCGCGCCTTGTCCACCTTGTAGAACTTCACCCAGATTTTATCCAAATCACTCTCCGGTATCGGCTCACCCGTATTGAATACGGATACTCTCACGGCATCCTCATGGCCGGCGAGCTTCACCTCTATAATCTTATCGTCGCCGCAGTGATTGATGGCATTGCTGATATAATTCGTCACCACCTGCTCCACCTTAAATTCATCGGCCCACACATAAACCGGCTTCTGCTCCTTAAAGATCAGACGGATCTCTTTCTGCTCCAGCAGGATTCCGACGGAATTAAGCACATTGCGGATCAGGTCCACAAGATCAAACCGCTCCATAGACGTCAGATCATTTCCCGACTCCAGCTGATTGAGCGCCAGGAGGTTCTTCACCAGGGTATTCATCTTCCCCGCCTCGTCCATAATTACCTCGCAGTAAAAATCCCGGCTCTCCGCATCGTCGTTGATACATTCCTTCAAGCCCTCGGCGTAGCCCTGGATCAAGGCGATGGGCGTCTTTAATTCGTGAGATACGTTTGAGAGAAACTCCTTGCGCATCTCGTCAATCTGTATCTTCTGTTCAATATCCCTCTGAAGCTCGTTATTTGCCGTCTTTAATTCGGAAATAGTGTGCTCCAGGGTTTCCGAAAGCTGATTCATATGGTGCCCCAGAAGGCCAATCTCGTTGCGCTCCGGGGAGGTGAATTTGGCATTGAAATCAAGCTCCGTCATTCTCTTTGACAGATCCGCAAGCCGCATAATCGGCTGGGAAATCCGCCGGGACAGCCACCAGATCAGAAGGGAGCTTACCAGAATCCCCACCCCGCCGCAGTAGGCAAAAAAGCGGTTGGAAATCTGGGCGCTCTCCCGGATGCTTTCCAGAGGCGTCCGCATAATAAACGGCTCTCCCGTATCCAGTGTCCCAATCAGTTCCATATAGTCCGCCTGAGTCAGAAGATCCTTGCTCTCCCGGACAAGATAGCGCTCCGCCTGAAGCACAACCTTGGACATATCCTTGGCCTCAAGCTCGAAAATATAGCCGTAGAGCTTTCTCTGCAGCGTCTTATAGGTGCTCTCCGTGTACAGCCTGGGATTCCCGCTGGTATCCATAACAAAAATGGAAATATTATCCGTAGCACAAATCAGGGTAAGCTCCGTGGTAAATTCCTCCTCCTCGGCTCTTCCCTGAGACATTCCGCTGTTTAACACATTGTAAGCGCTGATAATCACATTTTTCTTATTTTTTAAATAATACTCCTCCAGAAAAAAATGATTCGCCAGCCAGCAGCAAATCAGCGTAGCGGCCATAACGCCGATAAAGCAGGCGGCCATCTGGCGTTTAATGGAATGCTTCATAGCGGCACCTCTTTTACATGTTATGTTTCTCTTCTTTTATAACATGTATTTTTCATTATTTCCACCTGTTACGCAGAATTTCACATAATCTACATAATTTTCTTTTTTTAAGGGAGCTTTTTAAAGGGAGCTGCCCGTAAATGAGGCGCCCCCTTTTGACATATGTGAAAAACCTTATTTATTCAATGCTTGTCACAAACCACTTGCCTGAATATCTTATGTCAATGTTTACCTGAAACGTATTTTCAATATTCTCAATATCCAAATGGGTGTCTGCGCTAAAATCTGTATGTTTATTTTCCCAGTCATTCCAAATAGAATCAAATTCTTCCTTACTAATTTCTCGTGTCGCCCCATTTTCATCCAGCGTATAACATAACTCACCATTCGGTGTATCACTTTCATTCAGTGCGCTTATTAGAGAAAATGCTGTCCCATCATAAACATATAATCTGGCAACTGCGAAAACAGAGCCTCCTGTGCAAAGATATGTACCCTCTGACGGATTTAATCCGTTAATGCTGGATAAACCATCTTCATATGAAGAACCTAAATACAAATTTGTAATATTCGAACTTCTGTCTGCATCTTTATAAGAAACCTTAAGGTCTTGACTACCATCATTATTGATATCCTTCAAATCAAAGTAAAAGTTTTTTGACCCTTCCCATTGCTCGCCAAACTCGTTTGCATACAAAGTTGAATCGCCATCATTAACGACTCCAATTCCTATCTTTCCAGTCATGTACTGTCTTAATATTTCAAGGCTATTGACTTTCTCCTGTGACACTTCGCCTTTCGTTGTAATGCCTGTACCGTCATGCTTGACAATATCAACTTTCTTTATCTCAACAGGTACAGATTGTCCGTCACTCATAGCTGATGCATAGGCATTGAGATAATTGACCATTTCTTCTAAGGTGCATGGGGTCATATCGTAGAAGCAGGTACAAGGTAAGGTATGAGTGTGATTTTCTTGTCCTCGCTCTGCTATCAATGAATCATATTCTTCTTGTGTATAAACACTTTCTATTCCATTTTCTGTAATATGCCAAGAACCATCTTCCTTTAATTCTTCTACACGCTTATTTGTTTCCTTTATTGTACCTTCTGAAAAAACATATGTATCAACCTCATAATATATTGCAGGGGGATAATATCCCACACAATCAATCTTCATTTCGCATTGATTATTTCCATCCTCACAAAGATAAAAAGGAAATTGCCATGAATTTTTATCTTCATCCGTATCATGTACTAATTTTACTGTATTATCTGCCCAGCCATAAATTTCATAACTTTGATTATCAACACTGTTATTAGTGCTGTACAAATAAAGGTAAGGAACTCCGTCGCCAGCAAAATCGCCTAGCATTATGTTAAACCTGTCTACCTCAACTTTTTCTCCCATATCAAAATCAAACACCTGAAATGGTTCACTCCATGTTAAAATGTCAAAATTATTTTCATCATATCCTCCCCGAAAACTGAAATCCCCGGCCAAACCATCCGCTATAAGCTGTGCATATGCTGTTGACTGCTCCGCCGTCATTTTACAGCTGGCAGTATCGCCATAATAAGGCATTTCACCTATTGCAGATTGTACTTTTTCTTCTGGTGTAATTTCCGGTGTAGGTTCTTCTTCCGGCGTGCTTTCTTCTTCTGTTACTTCTGCTTCTTCTGTTGTTTCCGCTGTTTCCTCAACACTTGCCGTATCAGGCGTATCAGCTTGCAAGGCTGGTTTTTCCCCACAAGCTGATAAACTGGCCGAAAGTGTCAAAGCCATCATAAGTGCTATTGTTTTTTTCCCATTGGTTCTCCTTATTATTGACTGCTTATCACTTCTTGCTTTAGTTGTTCAAATTCCTCTTTCGTAAGCATACCATTTTCATATAGCTTAGACAGCTCCGATAAAGAAGTTACTTTATTCGTGTAAACACCTGCGCTCTGCCTTACCTCATTGACCGTATGCTCCACAGGAACTTGTTTTACAATATTAACATTTAATTCCTGCACATCACTTACAGCCTTGTAAAAATCCTTTATTTCCTGCCTGCCTAATTCTGACGCCAGGAAAGCTACTGTCAGGGAAGTAAACTCTATACAGATGTTTGTCCTTTTCAGGAAAAAGGCATGTAGTACAAAATAAATCACCAGAAAGAAACCTATGACAATAGAAGCAATTATTCCCAAGACCAATAATATTGCTGATATTTCATGAAATCCATCAAGCGCAACTTGTTCCATGCCCCCATTAATCATCCTGTTGCAATAACGAAAAATAGATACTTCAACAATAACTGACAACACCGCACATAACAACATCCAAATGTGTGACAGCGTTCCTACATTGATCCCTTTCATTTCGCTTGCTATGATTCGATGCTGTACATTTGCCTTAAATGCAAAAATCAATTTCTTTTGGTATACCTTACCTATAAAATAAACCGCCTTATCTGTCAAAATGCAGAAACCTTTTTCCTGTATGCCGTTTGTCAACAAATTGTATGCGTTTTCTATACCTAGTACAGCATATATTTTTTCCTGCTCATTGCTCACAAATTTACGCAACTTACTGTAAAAATCATCATAATCAATCTGCCGGTTCGTATCATCAAAAGGTTTATCTTCTGACACTTTTTGATGCTGGCGGATTGCCAATACCAAAAGTACAATTGTAGATAAAATTAAAATGACGCCTAAAAACATCAAAAATACTCCCATTTTATATTGCTCCTTATCTACATTGTCCTTTTTCTATTTTGCAGATTTCTTACGGCGAATCCATTTTATAACAATGATTATAGCCGAAACTGTCACCGTAATGCTTATGATCGGGAGATAACCCCCAAATCTCGTAACCATCTCTTTTATAATTTCTATAAAGAACATGATTAAATAAACTATCGCTACTACAACAGCAGATTCCATTACAAAACTGTTTGATTGTTTTTTCTTCTGCTCCATATCATCAGGCATATTGTCAAACAAGTGCATATTTGCCCGATTTCTTTTTTTAGCAGCATTTATGATTGGAAATGCAATTAAAACAATAATTGAACAAATCGCCAAAATAAGATAAATGAAATCCATAATTAATTCCTCCTTAGTTAATGATATCTTTCAATATGTCACTTCCGGCTTTTAAATAATAATGATATTTACAATATCCATCCTTATAAATCTCATCATCACAGCCGCTTTCCTTACATGTATCAGAACTACATGCTGTAAGCTGTAGAACCACAATAAGTGCTACAAACAAGCTTAATGCCCTCTTTTTCATTGGTTAAACTCCTTTCTCCTTTTGTACCCGGACAAAACATCTTGCTTATTATATCATCTTTCCGCATAGTTTTCAATGCTTTTAGCAAACTAACCATATCCTAAAGCATATTGTTTTCACGTACAATCTTTATATGGAGGTGCTTACATGATAAATGGATTAGGCCAGCGGTTACAGCAACAGCGCATTTTACGAAATCTTTCCCAGAAACAGGTCGCTTCCTCTATTGGCGTGTCTGCCTCCGTCATATCAAACTATGAAAG
>OFHM01000960.1_pt1 | contig 20897 bp, 14 predicted proteins | sample 1521311 | NCBI WGS metagenome assembly OFHM01 (sample SAMEA3504083, study PRJEB24116) | mouse gut metagenome | biome: mouse gut; feature: mouse-associated habitat; material: faeces | place: Denmark | collected 2011 | reverse complement strand
TTCCTATCCGTATCGGTGTCAACAGCGGTTCTCTGGAAAAAGAGCTGGTGGAAAAATATCACGGTGTAACAGCGGAAGGCATTGTGGAAAGCGCACTGGATAAAGTGCATATGGTGGAAAATCTGGGATATGACAACCTGGTAATCAGCATCAAATCTTCCGATGTACTGATGTGCGTCCGTGCCCACGAACTGATTGCAGAACGGACGGATTATCCCCTTCATGTGGGAATTACGGAATCCGGTACCATAACCAGCGGAAATATCAAATCTGCCCTGGGGCTGGGCCTGATACTTAGCCAGGGCATCGGCGATACCATTCGGGTATCTCTTACCGGCGATCCACTGGAAGAAATCAAATCCGCTAAAATTATTCTGCGGACCCTTGGATTGCGAAAAGGCGGCATTGAAGTAGTTTCCTGCCCCACCTGCGGAAGGACCCAGATTGATTTGATTTCACTGGCAAATCAGGTGGAAAACATGGTCAGCGACATTCCTCTGGACCTGAAAGTGGCTGTGATGGGCTGCGTGGTAAATGGGCCCGGAGAGGCCAGAGAAGCAGATATCGGAATCGCCGGAGGGATTGGAGAAGGCCTCATCATCAAACATGGAGAAATCATAAAAAAAGTAAAAGAAGAAGAGCTGCTTTTGGCTCTCCGGGATGAATTACTGCATTGGAGTGAATAAATATGAGCAAGCTGTTTTTTGATGTGTTTCCGGATTTAAAGGTTCCCTCAGAAATGGAAAAACTCATGACAGGAGTGGAAGTCACAAAAGTTTCTTCCAACCACCGGAGAGACCGGCTTCGGGTTTATCTTCTCAGCAGCAGGCTCATTGGAAAATCCAATATTTACCGCCTGGAATCAGACATTCGCAAACAGCTTTTTCCAAACCATGAGCTTACCATAAAAATCATTGAGACATTCCGGCTTTCCGGTCAGTACAGTCCCAGAAAGCTGATGGATGTTTACCGTGAAAGTATTCTGGAAGAATTCCGCTCTTACAGCCTGTTAGAATACAATATACTGCGCATGGCCAGAATGGAATTTCCGAAAGAACAGAAGATGCATCTTGTTTTTGAAGATTCCGTCATTGCAAGACAGAAATCAGAAGAAATCGTGGAAATTCTGGAAAAAATCATCTGTGAGCGCTGCGGTCTGAGCGTGGATATCCAGGTGGATTATCGGAATCCGGAAGCGAAAAAACACCGGAAAAACAGTGATTTACAGATTCAAAACCAGGTGGAACATATCCTTAACCATGCTGCCCGGGAATCTGCAGCCCTGTCCCATTCCCCGGAAACAAACCTGCCGGAAGCTGTACCGGAATCCCGGCAGAAACCTGCCGAACCCGGCGTAAAAAAATCTTCTGTCCTAAAGAAAAAAGAAAGTTTTTCCGGAAATGTTCCATCAGGAAGAAAAGGAAATTCCTATGGCGGATTTAAGAAATCGGACAACCCGGATGTAATATACGGACGTGATTTTGAAGATGAAATAATTACCATTGAACAGATTGCGGGAGAGATGGGTGAAGTAGTTGTCCGGGGAAAGGTGCTGAGTCTGGATACCAGGGAAATCCGTAATGAAAAGACCATTATTCTCTTTTCCATTACAGATTTTACCGATACCATCATGGTAAAAATGTTTTCAAAAAATGAAGCGGTGCCCGATATTACCTCAGAGGTGAAAAAGGGAGCTTTCCTGAAAATCAAAGGTATTACCACCATTGACAGATTTGACGGTGAACTGACCATTGGCTCCGTTGTGGGAATCAAAAAAATACCGGATTTCACTTCAATTCGTATGGACACCAGCCCTCAGAAACGGGTGGAACTCCACTGCCATACAAAAATGAGTGATATGGACGGCGTCTCTGAAGTGAAAGATATTATCAGACGAGCCATGAAATGGGGCCATAAAGCCATTGCCATTACGGATCACGGTGATGTGCAGTCTTTCCCGGATGCCAACCATGCCGTTTCTCCGGAAGATGATTTCAAAATAATTTACGGCGTGGAAGCCTATCTGGTGGATGATTTAAAGCAGATTGTGGAAAACCCAAAAGGCCAGGACCTGGACGATACCTATGTGGTATTTGATCTGGAGACCACCGGATTTTCTCCCATAAACAATCGAATTATAGAAATCGGCGCTGTAAAGGTATCCGGCGGGAAGATTGCGGAACGGTTTTCCACTTTCGTAAATCCACAGGTACCCATTCCCTTTAAAATTGAGGAACTGACCGGAATCAGAGACGACATGGTATTAAATGCGCCTGTCATAGAAAAAGCATTGCCGGAATTTCTGGAATTCTGCCGGGGCGCCATTATGGTTGCCCACAACGCCGGATTCGATATGAGTTTTATCAGTAAAAACTGCCAGCGCCAGAAACTTCCCTGTGAATATACGGTAATTGATACGGTGGCACTGGCGCGGGTACTGCTGCCTCATCTGAATCGTTTCAAGCTGGATACCGTGGCAAAGGCTCTGAAAATTTCTCTGGAAAATCACCATCGGGCCGTGGATGATGCAGCCTGTACTGCTGAAATTTTTGTAAAATTTGCAGAAATGCTGAAAGAGCGGGGAATTTCCACGTTAGAAGATGTAAACGCACTGGGCAGTACCTCTGTGGAAAACATCAGAAAGCTCCCCAGCCATCATGCCATTATTCTGGCCGCCAATGATACCGGAAGGATTAACCTGTATCGTCTGGTATCGGCAGCCCACCTGACTTATTTCCACCGGCAGCCAAGGATTCCCAAAAGCGAATTTCTCAAATACCGGGAAGGACTTCTGATTGGCTCCGCCTGTGAAGCGGGAGAACTGTATCAGGCCATACTGCGGGGACGTTCTGAAGAAGAAATCGCAAGGCTTGTGCGCTTTTACGATTATCTGGAAATCCAGCCTCTGGGAAATAATGAATTTATGCTGCGCGGAGAAGAACCGGCAGTTGCTTCTGAAGAGGAATTAAGAGATATCAACCGCAGAATTGTAACGCTGGGCGAAGAATTTCACAAACCGGTGGTGGCAACCTGCGATGTACATTTTCTGGACCCGGAGGACGAGGTATACCGCCGGATTATTATGGCAGGCAAGGGCTTTAAAGACGCAGACAATCAGGCGCCCCTGTACCTGCGCACCACAGAGGAAATGTTGGCGGAATTCGATTATCTGGGCAGTGAAAAAGCGGAAGAAGTTGTCATTACCAATCCAAACCGTATTGCCGACATGTGCGAAAAAATTTCTCCGGTGCGTCCGGACAAATGCCCCCCTGTGATTGAAAATTCTGACCAGATGCTCCGGGATATCTGTTACAATAAGGCCCATGAAATTTACGGGGAAGAGCTTCCGCCCATTGTACAGGAACGTCTGGAGCGTGAATTAAATTCCATCATATCCAATGGATATGCGGTGATGTATATCATTGCCCAGAAACTGGTGTGGAAGTCCAATGAGGACGGCTATCTTGTGGGTTCCCGCGGCTCCGTGGGATCGTCTTTTGTGGCAACCATGGCGGGAATTACCGAGGTAAACCCTCTTGCTCCCCACTATTACTGCAAAAAATGCCACTACTGTGATTTTGAATCAGAGGAAGTCAGAACATATGCCGATGCCGGACGGGCCGGCTGCGACATGCCGGACAAAAACTGCCCGGTATGCAATGAACCTCTGATGAAAGAAGGGTTCGATATTCCTTTTGAAACATTTCTGGGATTTAAGGGAAATAAAGAACCGGATATTGACCTGAATTTCTCCGGAGAGTACCAGAGCAAGGCTCATGCCTACTGTGAAGTGATTTTCGGGTATGGCCAGACTTACCGGGCCGGAACCATTGGAACACTGGCTGACAAAACGGCATTCGGATATATCCGAAACTATTACGAAGAACGCGGCGTGCGGAAGCGAAACTGTGAAATCGACCGGATTGTCCAGGGATGTGTGGGCATCCGACGTACCACCGGACAACATCCTGGAGGAATTATTGTGCTTCCTCTGGGGGAAGAAATTCATTCCTTTACCCCGATACAGCATCCTGCCAATGATATGTCCACCGATATTGTGACCACCCATTTTGATTACCATTCCATTGACCACAACCTGCTGAAACTTGATATACTGGGACACGACGATCCTACCATGATTCGTATGCTGGAGGATCTGACCGGCATTGACGCCAGGAAAATTCCTCTGGATGACAAAAATGTCATGTCTCTGTTTCAGAATACTCAGGCCCTTGGCATTACACCGGAGGATATCGGCGGCTGCCAGCTGGGTTCCCTTGGAATTCCGGAATTTGGTACGGAATTTGTTATCCAGATGCTGATTGACACTAACCCCCAGTCTTTTTCCGACCTGGTACGGATTTCCGGCCTGTCCCACGGAACAGACGTATGGCTTGGAAACGCCCAGACCTTAATCCAGGAAAAAAAGGCAACCATTTCCACAGCAATCTGTACCCGTGACGATATTATGACCTACCTGATTGGTATGGGAATGGAAAGCGAGCTGAGTTTCACCATTATGGAAAGTGTCCGCAAAGGCAAAGGCCTGAAACCGGACTGGGAACAGGCCATGACAGAACATAATGTGCCGGACTGGTATATCTGGTCCTGTAAGAAAATCAAGTACATGTTCCCCAAAGCCCATGCAGCAGCTTATGTTATGATGGCATGGAGGATTGCCTACTGCAAGATTTTTTATCCCCTGGCCTATTACGCGGCGTTTTTCAGTATCCGGGCCACTTCTTTCAGCTATGAACTGATGTGTCAGGGAAAAGAAAAACTGGAATATTTTATGGCGGATTTTGAGCGCAGAAAAGATTCTCTGACCAAAAAGGAACAGGACACCGTAAAAGATATGAAGATTGTACAGGAAATGTATGCCAGAGGTTTTGAATTCCTGCCTCTGGATCTGTTTTCCGCACAGGCCCACATTTTCCAGATTGTAGATGGAAAGCTGATGCCTGCTCTGGACAGTATTGAAGGGCTGGGTGACAAGGCGGCGGAAGCAGTGGTGGAAGCAGCCAAAGACGGGCCTTTCCTGTCGAAAGATGACTTCCGCCAGCGCACCAAAGTATCCAAAACAGTGATTGATCTGATGGGAGATCTGGGAATTCTTGGAAATCTGCCGGAATCCAATCAGCTTTCATTATTTGATCATTTCTCATAAGGAGGTAAATTATGACGTATGAAGAATTTTTTTCAAAGGTAAAAGAAACTTTTATGGATGCAGATGTAAGCAATATCACGGAACATCTGGCTTATCAGTTTAACATCACAGGAGAAGCAGAAGGGATTTTTTATGTGGAGGTAAAAGAAGGTAAATTGTACGTGGAGCCTTATGACTACCATGACAGAGATGCCATGTTTACCTGTTCAGCGGAAAATCTGATTAAAATTGCCCAGGGAAAACTGGACCCTATTCTTGCAGTGACCTTAAAAAAACTGAAAGTAGACGGAAATATTGACAAGGCCCTGAAGCTGAAAAGCCTGATTGGCGGAAAAAAGAAATAGCCGGCTCAGAACTCTGTGACAAATTCAGAACAGGCAGAAACAGAACACATGAGATTTTTCCTAAAGGAAAGAAAACCGGCTGATCTGTATAAAAAAGAATGCGCTATGCGCATTCTCCGCGCGCGAGCGGATTGCGCAGCAATAAACATCACCCCGCGAACTGCGCATCATTATTTTTGTCTTATAGGAAAATACTTTCACACTTTAGCGTGACAAGGTCTTTCCTATAAGACAAAAAAGACTCCCTGAACCGTACCGCAATACGGTTCAGGGAGTCTTCTTTCGTCAACGTGGACAAAGGTTATTCATCCATTGGTCACATGATATAATGAATAAAAATATTCTTTCTTTTCCAGTAATTCATAAAAACCGCCCCGTTCACATACAGTGCCATGATGTAATACGATTATTTCATCATACTGTTCCAGTAAAACATCATCCAGCCGATGGGTAACCACCACACGAGTCAGTCCGTCTAATTTCAGAATAGCGTCCGTAATGGCATATGCCGTCTGGCTGTCCAGAGAGGCTGTGGCTTCATCCAGCAGCAATACCGGCGTGCCCCGCAGCAAACACCGGGCAATGGACACCCGTTGCCGTTCACCGCCGGAAAGTCCCGATCCATTCTCACCGCAGAGATAATCTCCGCCCCGCTCTGCAACCAGTTCAGACAAACCGGAACGTTGAATGGCCATGTCTGTTTCTTCTTCCGGGAATTCACGAAACATGGTGATATTACGGAAGATGGTATCGTTAAACAGAAAAACATTCTGGTCAATCAGGCTGATCACATCATAAAGGCTGTTGGCATCTACTTCCCGTAATTCCTTTCCATCCACAAAAATATGACCGGAATAATCATCACAGGCTCCCATCAGAAGATTAAGCAGGGTACTCTTGCCGCTTCCGGAAGGTCCCACCAGAGCGTATTTTTTCCCGGCTTCCAACCTGATATTTATATGCTCCAATACAGGCTGGTCCGGCTCATAACCAAACGTAACATCCTCAATAGAAATTGCTTCTTTCTTTTACTGTCTTTCATAACTCCTCCTACTTCTGCAATATTCTGTCCTTCCATGAAATGAATATTGGCTGTTTCGGAATTTTCTCTCTCAGGCCAGGGTAAAATTCCCTGACTCTCTGGACTTGATATTCATGGTGATGGAACAGTCTGCCAGATGTTCATAATTCACCTCCAGATTGTATTTCACCCGCACATCAATATTATCCTCCGTTTCTGCAATATCCACGCTTTTGGCGTCAATACCAATTAAAATACTTCCGAACGGGGTATTGTAGTAGGAGATATTTTTCTTGTTTTTTTCAAAAATCATATGTACATTGGAAATGCCTTTTTTGGTGATATCCAGATAATCATCGGTGAGTTTGATGACATTTCTGGTATTTCCGTCAAATCCTTCCATAACCTCATCATACAGGATGTAGTGCTTTCCGTTTTTCTTGTAGTAATCGCCGGCGGTAATCACTTCTACCGGTTCTGCATCATCTTCGTCTTTGACTGCAAACTGCAGTCCGCTGATTGATAATAACACATCTTTTGTCATAAGTTACTCCTCAATATGTATTAACTGCGCTTCTTTGATTTCACAGGGCAGAATGGAACTGGCAAAACTCCTGAATTTCTCTGCGGCATCACTGACATAAAACTGGTACCGCACAGCAGGCGCCTGTCCCTTTCCGTCATTGGCAAGGTGATGCTGCCAGAGCAGACGCTTCAGGCCCTGAGCAGTTTCATAAGCCGGATTTACCAGATTGACCCCTTCCCCCATAATATCCCGGATCGTGGAACGAAGCAGCGGATAATGGGTACATCCCAGAATCAGCGTGTCAATATCTGATTCCTGAAAAGAGGCCAGATACCGTTTTGCCACCTCAATGGTAACGGAATCCTTCAGCCAGCCCTCCTCCACCAGCGGTACAAACAGCGGACATGCCTTGCCCAGTACCACCGCATCCGGATTATGTCTGTGTATCATTTCTGTATAAATCTGGCTTCCCACCGTTCCTTCCGTTCCGATTACGCCGATTCTGCCGTTCCCGGTGGATTCTGCAGCCACTTTTGCCCCCGGTTTCACCACACCGATCACAGGCATTTTCACTTCCGGCCGAATTTCCTCCAGGGCAAAGGCGCTGGCTGTATTGCAGGCAACCACAATGGCTTTCACACCCATGGTTTCCAGAAACCGGATAATCTGCCTGGAATAACGGATAATGGTTTCTTTTGACTTGCTTCCATAGGGTACGCGGGCCGTATCCCCAAAATAAATGATATGTTCCATGGGAAGCTGGCGCATAATTTCTCTGGCCACCGTCAGCCCTCCCACCCCGGAATCGAACACGCCTACGGGAGCATATTTCTTATCTTCAAAGGATTGATTCATTTTACTCTCTCCATAAAACAGGTCATACACATGTATATTACCTGTTTTGCATGGAAAATGCAAGAGGAGGTGAAAATTTTCAGGATTTTACCATGCCGTCCGGCCAGGGCCCTGCAGCTTACTCAAACTTCTCTCTCAGCCACTCCAGCAGGGCAGATTTCACCTTATAATTTTTGTGTTCCATCAGACTTTTATATTCTTCCTGAGTCAGCACCTGCTCCAGCGATTTTTTTGCTTCTTCATCCACCACTTCATAGGTGCTGTTGAAAAAACAGAGATTCGGGTACATGACACACCACCAGTTCTGTCCTTTTCCCTCTCCGATTACCACTTCCAGCGCCTCATATTTTCCTGCCGGAAAGGTATAATTTCCATAGGTTTTTTCCGGAAAATCCACCACTGCCAGTTCAGCCCTGACAGGATAATCATAGCCTTCCTCGCTGATTACCCGCTCTGCTTCTTTTTCAATTCCAAACAGATGATCTGTTATAATCCGGCGACTTTTTTCAATATCAGACACACCGGAAAGCACCGGCTGCATACTGGCTCCTATGGCGTCCCGCACCTTTAATTTCAGTTCCTGGTCCAGAGGGGCGTCACTGTTTGCCCGCACATGGAACCGGATGATTTTTCCTGCAATTTCCTCTGTCATACTGTGATTTTTATATTGATGATACCCGCAAAGCAGCAGCAGAACTGCTGCCAGAATAATTCCTGTCCTGGTGATTTTTTTCATGTCAGATACTCTCCTTAACCAAAATAGTTTTGCCGGCTAAGGAAAGTATTGACAGAAATTTCCGGTCTATTCCATTAAGCAATGTAATTTTTGCCGTCAGTCATGTTTTTTTTGTTTTTTGCCTGAACACCTCTTTTCAAAAAAACGGTCAACTTCTTTTTTTACTGCTTCTGCCGGCAGAGTTTTCAGCAGATAACCCTCCGGCTTCAGGGCTATGACTTTCCGCACACTTTCCTGGTCTACCATGTTTGTGAGAAAAATCACCGGCGTATCCCTGAATTCTTTCTCAGAACGGATCATTTCCAGAACCTGTCTTCCGTTGCAGACAGGCATCTCATAATCCAGAAGAACCAGATCCGGCCTGCCCAGGGTAATGGACCTGATTGCGGACATGCCGGATTTCGCTGTGATTATTTCATAATCATTGTCCAGCAGGCTCTGCATGGCCCTGAGCATAAGTTCCGAATCATCTACCAGAAGAATCTTCTTTTTCCGGCTTACGGTTGCCTTTTCTTTTCTGGCCTGACTTAAATATTTCTCCACCTCAGCCATGGCATTCTCCGTAATAATGGCAGCTCCGCCCTCACTGTGTATGGCATCCGATGCAGTCACGCAGCAGGCAAAATATCCCGCCCCTGTATCAAACAGCAGGCTGAACCGGGGGCTCTGTTTCTCGTATATTCTGTGAAACTGCTCATAGGTCAGAAGCTGTTCTTCTTTTATTTCAAACTGCTCTGATAAGGGAAAATGCCTGATCACCCGCTCCACAAGCTGTCTCGCCACATATCTCGCCACGTTCATCAGCATAACGCTTACCGCTTCTGCCTTTAAATCCATAACGCTGCCGATGGTGCTGACAATTACCTGTTCTTCAAAAATCAGGAAGAATTCCAGTTCCTCTTTTTCTTCCGTGCTGTATATCAGACGATAGTAAATGCCATCTCCGAATTTCTCCCCTCCATAGCAATTGCTGACCAGCCGGGAATCAAGCTGAAACATGCTGTACAAAAGACCGGCAATTGTCTGTCCCATTACAGTCTGTTCTTCTTCCGGCAGAAGATTTTCCCACTGTTTCACCGTTTCCCCGCTCACAATCATCTGATCTTCAACCAAAGTATGTCCGACCAGCCATCCTGCGCATACGCCGAGAAAATGACTGACGGAACTTTCCGAATAACCTGTCTGCTCCAGTTCCCGCTCAAGGGCAGGAAGGGTTCGATCGCGGAAATTTTTGTGAATACGTCTGTGGGTTGCCAGTCCGGCATAATCAACGGAGTCCATATACTCCTCTTCATCCGCAAAATGCTGAATGGCATGATCTTTAAAATATTTTACGGCTTCCTGGCAGACCCAGTGGCTTTTTTCCTCCTGCCGTCCAAAGTCAAATAATTTATTCAAAATGTGGAACAGTTTTTCATGTTCTCTGTCAATCAGATCTATTCCAATATTATACCTTTCATTCCATACTAATTTATTTCCCATAGGCCTTTCCCCTTTTCTGTTCTGAATCACTGCTTATAAAATGGTATCAGTAACCATTTCTTTATTTTATTCCAGCACAGAAAAAAGTCCCCTTTTTCTTACGTCTTTTTCCCCTTTTCCAGGAAATTTTCTTTATTCCCGGTTCAGCAGGGAAATGTCCACCTGAAACACCTGCCGCACCTGCCTGTTATAGGTGTCCGGAAAATCTCTGTACATTTTATAGAGTTCCCGGTTCTGGGACCCCAGGGAAATATAACTGTTGGTCATGTCGATACCGTATTCCTGCCTCAGCCTTTCTGCCGTTTCCGTAAGCTCCGCTGTCAGCTGCTTTTCTGTTTTCCGTTCTAACTGGTACTGCTCCGAGACAGAATTAATCTGACCGCCTTTGATTCTGCCCCGGCCTGAAACAGATACGGTGACCACCGGAGTCTCTCCTTCCAGCTCTATGGTTTTGTGTACCCGGATATCGGAAATTTCCATCACCGCATTTCGGGAAATCTCACAGGTAAATTTATTCAGAAGATTCTGGCTCAGACAGGCTTCCATGGCTTCCTCCACCGAAATCGTCCCTTCATAATGAAAATTCGACACCGCCCCGTATGCTGTGATTACAGGACGGTTCCCCTGTTCCGTCAGCACCGGAATCAGCAGCAGCTCGTTCTGATTGTGCCACTGGTTCATGAGATTTCCCACTGTGGCAATTTTATTCTGTTTAAAATCCTTCTGGCTTTCCAGCATTTCCTCCAGATAAGTTCCCATGGATCCTTCCGTTTCCGCCGTAAGGCTCAGAATCTCTGCCGCAGAACTGCTGCCAATCAGCAGGCTGGTATTTCTGGCGGAGGCTTCCCGCTGTTCCCAGGCCATCAGAAGAGCCCGAAGCTGCACCGTATCCGAAAAAATATTTTCTCCTAACACCACTGCTTTCATATGGTTATAGTCCAGTACCCGGTTGGTGTTATTTTCATAGGATTTCTCCACATGGTAAATATCCGTCCCTTCCAGAGACAGTCCCATGGCGGTCTCCACAGTCCTGCCCTTCTCTGAAATCTGCGCCAGATCCGGAAAATCAAAGCTCACCACCAGATTCCGCGGTTCCTCAGCCTTTCCCTGAAACACCTCCTGAACCTGATCTTCCTCCGGTTCTGCCGGTTCCTCATTTTCTTCCTGCAAATCAATTCCCACAGCCAGGGGAAAACTCCGATGCTCCAGCTCTGTGGCGGAACATCCTGTCCAGCCGGCTGTCATAATCAGAAAAAGCGCCAGTACCAGACCTTTTTTCAGCATGATTCTTTCTCCTCCTTTTTACTTTCCCAATGTGTTCTGAGATGATGAACCAGTAAAAGTATCAGTAAAATAGCCACCATGCCGGGCAGTACAATCCATTTCTGATAAATTTCATATACTTCCATCAGAAAGGGCTGCTGAAAAAATCCGATTCCGATAAAAAATGCCAGGGGCAGAGAAATACACATGCTGTACCGGTTTCCGGATTCATGGAACAGTTCTTTCAAAATCAGAGTGCTGTGAAACACCCCTGTATGGAGCAGGGCAAACAATGCAAAAAACCACACGGTGGTCATCATCACATCCTGTCTGGTGAAAAATCCTCCCGGCAGATTTACCATACTCATCAATGTAATAACCGGGCGCTTCAGCACGCCCATGGTATTCTGTCCAAACACTCCAAGCAGAATCAGATAAATCAGTCCGTTCATCAGGGTAACAGCAATAAGAGCTTTTCTTCCGACGGCTGCCAGTTTCTCTTCCTGCCTGCAGAATGGCTTTAAAAACAAAAGGGCTGTCAGAGGCAGCAGAAAAATTCCGCTGGCAATGGTCCCACGAAGCAAATCTTCCCCGCCGGAATAAAAGACAGGAGCCCAGTAATCTGTCCGAACCTCCCGAAATGCCAGAATCAGCATGACCAGCAGAGGAATTCCCAGAAACCAGAAAATAATTTCATAAACTCTGGCTCTGCCTTCAATGCCGCGAACGGTTCCATAAGCCGCAAGGGCCAGCAGCAGCAGATTCACCCAGAATTCCGAACCTTCCGGCAGCAGCCATACCAGTACCAGCAAAGAAGTCTGATACAGCACAAATCCGCAGAGAGTGATAAAATACAGAAAATAGAAAACCATAAAAATATCTCCCACCAGTTCTCCTGCGGTATCTTTCATATAGCTGTAGTAATTTTCTTTTACATACTGCAGGTTTTTCCCCATCAGCCAGAGCAGTACAAGCCCTCCTGCCATTCCCAGAATCAGGCAGATCAGACCGTCCGCCCCGGTCATGGAAGCAAGAATTCCCGGAAGCATCAGGCTGCTCATTCCGAAAATATCCAGAATCAGAAGCCGTCTTACCTGACGTAATGATATTTTCCGATTATCTGCAAACATAGAACATAACCTCCTTGTGAATCCTCACTGTTTTTTTTCTTCCTGTTTCAGCTTCAGTCTGGTACGGGCCCCGTCTCTGGTGTAGATGGGCCTCTTTTTCAGAAAATCCAGGGGCAGACGCAGAAAGGTATCCCGTTCGTCCCGGTATCCGTTTAAATCTGCTCCCACAAAAGGCGCCAGATAGGGAATGCCAAAGCTCTCCAGATGAGACAGATGTATCAGCACGTACAGTATTCCTACCAGAAAACCGAAAAATCCCAGATACCCGCACAGAAATATAAACAGAAATTTCAGGATACGGAATGCAGTGGCAAATTCCTCATTGGGTACTGCGAAGGAACAAAGGGCTGTCAATGCCACCACAATTACCACAATAGGGCTTACTATATTGGCGTCCACCGCAGCCTGTCCGATAATCAGGCCTCCCACAATCCCTATGGTATTTCCATTTGCCCCCGGAAGCCGGACTCCTGCTTCCCGCAGCAGCTCAAAGGCCAGTTCCATCAGCAGAATTTCCACCACTGCCGGAAAAGGAACTCCCTGTCTTGCCGCCGCCAGTGACAGCAGCAGATCCGTAGGCAGAATCTGGGTGTGGAAATTGGTCATGGCCAGATACAGTCCCGGAAACGTCATGGCCAGAAAGGAAGCCAGATAACGGAGCATTCTTGTAAAAGAAGCAATTTCCCAGCGGCTGTAATAATCATCGCTGGTCTGGATAAAGGTATTATAGGTGGCCGGAAGAATCAGAGCTACCGGGGAATTATCTGACAGCAGTACAATTCTCCCCTCCAGTATGGCCATGGCCGCCCGGTCCGGCCGCTGGGTGGTCTGAAACTGCGGAAAGGGGGAATACTTTCTCTTTTCTGTAAGCTGTTCAATAATCCCGCTGTCCAGGGCCCCGTCTATTTCAAATTCCCCCAGACGCTTTTCCACTTCTTCCAACATACCGGGGTAAATCAGATCTTTCATATATACCAGGTCCACGTTGGTGTGAGTGCGTTTTCCCGCAAAACTCTCTTTTACCTTTACATGGGGACTGCGGAGACGTTTTCGGATCAGAGCCGTATTCAGCTTGACGGATTCTGAAAATCCCTCATTGGAACCTCGAATTACCTTCTCAGACTCCGTTTCATATACGCCTCTGCCCGGATACCCTTTATCCGGAATCTTCAGAGCTTTTCCATACCCTTCCAGGAAAAACAGAGCGTCTCCCGTCAGCATACCCTGAGCCGCATCCTCAATGGTTTCAAATGGATCCGAATCAGAAATATCCTGCACATTCTGTTTTACATAAGAGACAAGGTCCTCTTCCGGTAGCTCCCGCAGTGTCTGAAGTATCTTTCCCACAGCCGAATCCTTCCAGTCCACGCTGCTGACCGACACTTCTATATAGGCAATATAGCACTCTTTTTCCAGTTTCTTTCCTACCTTTATTTTCCGCTTTTTAATATCTGCGCAGTCAGAAAAAAGCGTCTCAAAATTCCGGATATTTTCCTGTAAATCCGGGGTAATCTCCATTGGCATAATCGTTCTCCTTCTGATTTCTTCTCTGCACCGGCAGGCTGCAGCAAAACAAATATAAAAAGGACAGGCCTGAGGCCTACCCTTTTCTTACCATTCCTGTATATCATTTCCCGGATTTTCCTTTTTATTCCTGTTCCTGAATAATATTTTTCACTACCAGTTCCTGGTTCATCACATGATGGCTTACGATTTCCACCACCGTTTCCTTATCTTTACGTTTCAGCCCCTCGTAGATTTTTTCATGCTCTTCAATCAGTCTGGGATAAACTGTGTCATTTTTCAGATACTCCACCCGGTAACGGTACATCTGCTCCCGCAGATTATTGAGCATGTTTACCAGTTTGGGATTATCTGCCGCCTGATAAATGGTGTCATGGAATTCCACATCTGCCTGGGCAATCTTTTTCACATCCCTGCTTCTCGTACTTTCTTCAAAATTCTTAAGAGCCACATAAATCTGTTCCAGGGATTCTTCTGTCATGTTATCACATGCCAGCCCCACTGCCAGCTCGTCCAGGGCCTTCCGAATCTGCAGAACATCTTCCATATCCTTTTCCGTCATTCTGGCAACCTCCGCTCCTTTTCTTGGCATGGTCACCGCCAGACCTTCCAGCTCCAGCATACGGATGGCTTCCCGGATGGGCGTGCGGCTGACCCCCAGTTTTGAGGCAAGCTGCAGTTCCATCAGACGTTCCCCCGGTTTCAGTTCCCCTTTCAGAATAGCTTCCCGCAAAGTCTGAAACACCACATCCCGCAGTGGGAGATATGCATTCATATTTAATTCCAGCCTGTCCGTCATTTTCTACTCCTCTTTTCCTGCAGACTCCGTTCGAAACGTATTATAAATTTCTGTCAGATACACCTGTTTTGCCAGCGTCCCCTGCCGCAGTCCCTGACAGGTCTGCTCCGCCTTCTCCTTATCTTCAAACAGTCCGAACACTGTGGGGCCGCTCCCGCTCATCATGGCGCTGAGGGCTCCGCCGGCTTTCATTTCCTCTTTGATACGGGCAATTACCGGATAGTGGGGAATGGTAACGCTTTCCAGCACATTTCCCATATGGGCGGCCACCTGATGCAAATCCCTCTCCTTCAGGCCTTTTATCAGCATATCAATATCAGGGTGCACCGTATCCTTCTCCAGTTTCAGATTCTCATATACAAATTTTGTGGACACACTGACGGGAGGCCTTGCAATCACCACCTGGCACTCCGGCATGGGCGGCAGTGCGGAAAGCTGCTCCCCGATTCCCTCCGCCAGAGCGGTTCCCCGCATAATACAATAGGGCACATCCGCGCCGATTCGAACCCCCAGCTTCATCAGTTCTTCTCTGGAAAGCTGCAGATGAAACATCCGGTTCATTCCATATAGTACCGCCGCCGCGTCGGAACTGCCTCCTGCCATGCCTGCAGCCACCGGGATAAACTTCCGGAGGCTGATGACCATCCCGCCCTCCAGTCCAAATTCATCCTGCAGAAGTTTTGCAGCCTGACAGACCAGATTGTTCTCATTGTCCGGCAGATAATACAGATTTGTCTTAACCTGAATTCCCGGCCTGTCCGTCTTTTTTAATATGAGCCTGTCATACAGCCTTATGGTCTGCATAACCATCTTTACTTCGTGATACCCGTCTTCCCTGCGTCTGAGCACATCCAGCCCCAGATTTATCTTTGCCAGAGCTTTTAATCTTAATTCCTTCATAGCATTTCTCCTGTATTTTGTATACATACTTTCTGTTATAAGTTAAACATTTTTTACCGGAAAAGTCAATAATTTCCGAATAATAGCAGCTTTTTTGTCGCATTTTGACAGATTTTTTTATGTGTTGTCTTGCATAATAAAATTCTTCCTGTTATACTTTATTTGGTATAATATCTGCTGGTATTATGCTGCCGGACAGATACTGGTTCACATATCACAGAACAATGCACCATCCTAGTATAATGTCAGCAGATGTTATACCGTCCGAACAGACACAGGTTATGAAACCACACTATCAGGAAGGGACTGAGACATTTGTTTAAGAATTTTTTAGCAAAATCACAGCAGCCGGAGCCCGTAATCAATGAGCCGTCCAGAACTGAATCTGCAGGAAATGAACTCTCCGTGGCAGAACATGAACGTATCATTACCGAAATCAGCGACATGATGGAGACCCTTGGATTTGATACGGAACATCTGCTCTGGATTGCCAAACAAAATAAAGAAGCATTTTCCACCCTCGTAAACAATAATCAGAAAATTGCCGATTCTTCTGCCGAAAATCTGGAACAGGCCACTTTTGTGGAGGAAAAAATTCAGCAGGTCAACCAGAACAGCGAGACCATGAACGAACATATCCGGCTGGTGGAAGAAAAAGCAGATGCTATTTTAAAAAACATCACGGAAAAAAATGAAACCATCAAAGAAACCTATCACATGCTTCATGATTTGAATGAAACACTTCGGATTACTCAGGAAACCAATCTGAAGCTGCTGGAATCTTCCCAGAACATTCACAAAATCGTGGAGTACATTAAGAATATCTCAGAAGAAACCACCCTTTTATCCTTAAATGCTTCCATCACTGCCGCCCATGCAGGAGAAGCCGGCAAAGCCTTCGCCATTGTGGCCGGGGAAGTGGGAAAACTTTCCGATGAGACAGATTCCTTTATCAATGAAATTGAAGAAATTGTAAAGGAACTGGAAGAAAATATTCAGAGCAGCCATGAATCCACCAAACATTCCGAGGACTCTATTCAGAAGCTGAACGGATTTGTGGAAAGTACGGTGAACATCCTTACCGGAACCCATGAATCCCTGACAGATATCAAGCGCAATATGGGCAATCTGACTGCTGTTTCCCAGACCAATGTGGAGGTATCCTCAGACGTGACAGATGCTCTGGGCAAACTGACAGATACGATTTCCACCTCTGCCAACCAGTCCCATGATTCCATAGCGTTGATTGCCCAGCATCAGAAAAAAACGGAAACCCTGCTGTCCTGCTGCGACAATATCAGCTCCATGTGTGAAAATCTTCAGTACAGCATGTGTACCATCAAAAATGAAAATGAGGTTGTTATCGGTATCAATCCTTTTACCTCCCCCAATGATATCAGGAACATGTATCAGCCGGTGCTGGCCCGTATCTTTGAAGGTCTGGGATTAAAAGTGAAAATTATCATTGTAAAGGACTACCTTTCTCTGGGAGACCAGATTCAGAAGGGTACCATTGACGGAGGATGGTTCTCACCTTTTGCCTATATCACTGCTGCTGAGATGACCCCATTAATTCCCATTGCCACTCCGCTGATTAACGGCAAGGATTATTATAACGGTTATATTATTACCAGAAATGACTCCGGTATAGAAACTCTGGAAGATTTACCTGGCAGAACTTTTGCCTATGTGGATAAAAACAGCGCTTCCGGTTATCTGTACGCAAGACACAGTATCAAAGAGGCAGGCCTTGATCCGGAATCTGTTTTTTCCAGCGTTTCCTTTGCGGGCAGCCACGACCAGGTGATTCAGGGTGTGCTGAACGGCGAATTTGACGCAGGCGCCACCTATAACGAAGCCTATGAAAAAATGCAGAAATCAGGAACTGACATGTCCGGCATCAATATTATTTCCATTACCGGAAATATCCAGAAAGACGCCATTGCGTTCAGTAAAAATATGGACCCGGAACGAATTGAGCTTTTGAAGAAAGCCTTCACCAGTTTTACAGACTTTTCCGGTATTACCACTCCTGTTACCGGTTTTGTGGAAGCCAGAGACAGCAATTATGACCTGATCCGCCAGGTACAAAATGCAAAATAATCAGAAAAAGTGTTAATTTTTTCCCTGGATTTCCGATATAATTGTTGAGGAATCAAAAGTTATGGATAACCACTTATTGCTCCGAGCTTTAAATGTTTTCAGGCCTTTCGGAGTAATAAAATACCAGGGAGGGACAAAACTATGAGCGTAAACAGTGTGAATAGTGTAAACAGCAGTGCTGCGGCTTATACCGCACCCGTTCAGCAGAATACGGTCAAAGCTGCTGAGAATACGGAATCTTCCAAAAATACCGCCGCTGATAAAGGCGTTGTATATGAGAAGAGCAATGAAACCAAAACTTCTGCTAAAAACAGCATTTATTCCAAAGATGAAATCGTTGCACGCATGAAGAGAGATACGGAAACCAGAACTGCACAGCTCAGAAGTCTGGTAGAGAAAATGATGACCAGCCAGGGAACCAAAATCGGCCAGGCCGATGATATGTGGAAGTTCCTTGCAAGCGGTAAATATACCGTAAGCGCTGACGTAAAAGCTCAGGCGCAGGCTGACATTGCAGAAGACGGATACTGGGGCGTTGAACAGACTTCCGAACGTATTGTGGAATTTGCAAAAGCTCTCACCGGCGGCGATACTTCCAAAATTGAAGAAATGAAAGCTGCTTTTGAAAAGGGCTTCAAGGCTGCTACCGGAGCATGGGGCTCCAAACTGCCTGACATTTCTCAGAGAACATATGACGCAGTTATGGATAAATTTGATGACTGGGCAGGCAAGAAAACAGAAGACGCAGAGGCTTAAGTTTCTGCTATATCAAACAGCACTTCAAAGGAGATATCGGAGTTCCGGTTTCTCCTTTTTATCTTCCTCCACAGGGAAGCACACGGATTTATACCGGAAACCGGATTGTCATTTATAAATAGCTGAATTATCCTGTCCGCATGAAAAAAGAATCCTCTCCGGAATAACAGCAGCAGGATACATTACATCCGTTCTCCCACAAAAATCACAGGCACCCTCTTAAGAAGGCGCCTGTAATCTTTTCTGAAAAATATTCTATTTATTTCTTTGCAAATCTTACTTTAAACACGTACCACAGCGCTCCCGTAATACATACGGAGGAATAAGCACCGCAGACAATACCTGCCATCAGCGGAAGGGCAAACTCCCGGATGGAGCTGACGCCCAGAATAAACAGCACGAATACCATAATAAAGGTAGTCAGTGAAGTATTGATACTTCTTGACAATGTCTGGGTAATACTCCGGTCGGCAATTTCCATCAGGCTGTCCGGATCCTTTTTTCTGGCTCCGCCAAGATTCTCACGGATACGGTCGAAAATAACAATGGTGGCATTGATGGAATATCCTACGATAGTCAGCATACATGCAATAAAGGTATTTCCTACGGAAGTTCTTACAATGGCATAAAATGCCAGCACTACCAGTACATCGTGCAGAAGGGCGATAACAGCGCTTCCCGCAAAACGGATGTCTTTAAACCGGAACCAGATATAAATCAGCATAAATACTGTGGCAATTGCCACTGCCCAGATTGCGTCTGATTTCATCTCATTACTTACGGTTGAGCTGATATTTTCTGCAATAATTCCGTCTTCACTGACTCCAAACTGTTCAATCAAAGCCTGATTCAGAGATTCACGCTCTGCCAGTTCCAGGGAACGTGTCTTGATTACCACCTGACTGGTGCCTTCAATTTTCTGAGTCTGGACATTGGGATCTCCTGTGACTTCTTCCACAACCGGAACAATCTTCTCATCAATTTCATTGATGGAATAATCTTCATTAAAGGTAACCGTGGTGGAGGTTCCTCCTACAAAATCCAGACTGTAATTTAAAATATTTCCGTCTTTGGATTTGTTGATTCCCATTCCAACAGCTCCTGCCAGAATCAGCAGCCCTGATATGGCAAAAAATAACACACGTTTGCGCAGGAACTGAACGGTCTTGCGCTCTTTGGTGGCGCCATAGAATTTCGCATCCTGAACCCCCAGTGCATAGAAGCATTTCATCAGCCAGCGGGTAATTACCAGAGCGGTAAACATGGACAGCACAATACCGATTCCCAGTGTGTAGGCAAAGCCTTTGACGGAACCGGATCCGCGGGTTCCCAATACCACTGCTGCAATCAGGGTAGTAATATTACCGTCCAGAATAGCGGAAAGGGCTTTGGCATATCCGATTTTAATGGCGGAATTTACAGTTTTTCCTGCGCCGATTTCTTCACGAATACGGGCAAATATAATAACGTTTGCGTCCACCGCCATACCAATGGACAGAATAATACCTGCGATACCGGGCAGGGTCAGGGTAATGTCAAATATCCACAGGGCCCATACCGTCAGCGCAGAATAGAGCACCAGCGCAATGCTGGCAGTAAATCCGGGTACACGATACATAATCATCATAAACAGCATAACCAGGATCAGACCGATTAATGCCGCTTTCAGACTGGTGGAAATGGCTTCTTCTCCAAGCTGTGCGCCTACTACTTTAGAATTCAGTTCTTCAAGCTCTAAAGACAAAGAACCGATACGAATGGTTGAAGCCAGATTTTCTGCCGCTTCAAAGCTCTCCATACCGTCAATCTGCGCGCTTCCGCCGCTGATGGCTGATTTAACCTGAGGCGCGCTGATGGTCTCTCCGTCGTAGACAATCGGCATAGTCTTTCCCACGTTGTCTGAGGTTGCCTGCTCAAATTTTACTGCTCCTTCATCTGTCAGCGTAAGTTCTACCACATATTCGGTATTGCCCATCTCATTCTTATAAGACGCAGCCTGAGCGTTCTTAATATCAGTACCGCTTACTAAAGTCTCTCCGGCTTCGTTCTGAAATTCCATAGAGCCGGGCTTACCAAGTTCTTCCAAAATAGCGTTGGCATCCGAAACGCCGGGAATTTCGATATTAATCCGGTTATTGCCTTCCTGATACACGCTTGCCTCTGTACTGTAGTTTTCCACACGCTTCTGCAGCTTATAAATGGTATCCTTCATGTCTTCCTCGGAAGGATTGTCTTCCACTGCTCCGTAGGTGATGCTGACACCGCCCGCAAGGTCCAGTCCCAGCTTGATG
>OFHM01000958.1_pt1 | contig 20923 bp, 12 predicted proteins | sample 1521311 | NCBI WGS metagenome assembly OFHM01 (sample SAMEA3504083, study PRJEB24116) | mouse gut metagenome | biome: mouse gut; feature: mouse-associated habitat; material: faeces | place: Denmark | collected 2011 | reverse complement strand
CATGATGACCAGCTTCTCCCGGGCGATCTCCGCCAGCAGGTCCATGACCTGGACGCTGGTCTCGCTGTCCAGAGCGCCGGTGGGCTCGTCGGCCAGGAGGATATCCGGGTCATTGACCAGGGCCCGGGCGATGGCCACCCGCTGCATCTGGCCGCCGGAGAGCTGGTTGGGCCGCTTGTGTATCTGGTCTGCCAGCCCCACCTTCTCCAGGGCCTGGAGCCCAATTTTTTCCGCCTGGGCCTTGGGCGCCTTCCGGGCCGTAATCAGCCCCTCGGTCACGTTTTCCAGGGCGGTTTTGTTGAGGAAGAGGTTGTAATTTTGAAAGACAAAGGCGGTCTTTTTCCGCAGCCGGGCGGCGTCGCGCCTGGAGATGCGGTCCAGCGCGAATTGCTCCCCGTCGAAGATCAGCGCCCCCCCGTCGGCCGGCTCCAGAAAATTGACGCACCGCAGAAGGGTGGTCTTGCCGGAGCCGCTGGGCCCCAGAATGGCCACCACGTCCCCCTGCTCCACCTGGAGGTCTACTCCCTTCAGCACTTCTAAAGTGCCGAAGGATTTTTTTATGCCGCGTACTTCCAGCATGTTCGGCACCTCCTAATTCTGATAGGCGTTCAGCCGCTTCTCCCCGATGGCCTGGAGCCTGGTCAGCACGGTGGAGAACAGCAGATAGACCAGCCCCACCTCTATGTAAAGCGCCAAAGGCTCCCAGGTGCGGGCCACGATGCGCTGGGCCGCCATGAACATCTCCGTGACCAGGATGTTTGAAGCCAGGGAGGTGTCCTTGACCATGGCGATCAGGGAGTTGGACAGGGGCGGGAAGGCGATGCGGAAAGCCTGGGGCAGCACGATACGCCGCATGATCTGAAGATAACCCATGCCCACGCAGTACCCCGCCTCAATCTGTCCCTTGGGCACGGATTCCAGCGCCGCCCGCATGGTCTCGGCGCAGTAGGCTCCCTCGTTGATGGAAAATACCAGCACCGCACAGGGAAAAGGGTCAATGATGATCCCCAGATTGGGCAGGCCATAAAAAATCACATATAGCTGTACCAGCAGGGGAGTACCCCTGACTACCCAGATATAAAAGCGGCTGATCTGCTTTAAGACCTTTACGTTGGCAAACTGGATCATGGCCACCGTCACGGCGATCACCATGGCGAAGGAAAATGACAGAACTGTCAACGGTATGGTCACCCTGATACCCGGTATTAAGATTTTGGTAAAGGAATCCACAACGATTCCCAGCAATCTATCGTCCATACATTTCCTTGCTCCCTGCGCAGATGGCATTCCTACAAAAAACATAGGTATTAACTTCTATGAAGTATACCATCATATATCCGTTCTGGCAAATACTTTTAACGAAATATCTGCCATGCGGCAAGAGCATGGCAGATTCCGAACCGATAAGCCGTTCATATTATATTCGAAGCGACTCCACCGGCAAGCTAGAAAATATAAAAGTCATATCCGATCTCCCCGGCGGCGTCCAGACGGAAGGCAGGTTCCGGCTGCGCCCCCCAGGTGTCCCGGCCTCCCAGGCCCCGCACCGCACCCAGCACGCAGAGTACGGTGCGCCTGGGAAGGGGCAGTTCCTCCTGATGGGTGGCATTCTCCAGTTCCTGGGCCGTGTAGGGCAGACAGGAGAAGGCGAAGGGAGCCTGCGCCATGCGGATTTCCAGACAGTCTTCTTCCCCGGCGGCAGGCAGTGCCAGCGGCCCTTTGGTCACATTGCTGCTGCTCCTGCCGGGATGGACCCGCACCCATTTGCTGTCCATATGTACGCCGCAGTCCTGGGGCACCAGATAGGGAGTCACGGGCAGGCCCTCCACCTCATAGACTCCAGGAATGCCGCCTGCCATACGGTCCGGATAGGTTTCGCCGGACAGGCCCTCATAGGTAAAGCCTCTGGCCAGAGTGGGCAGTATAAACCGCATACCGAACACCGGCAGTTCCGGCAGACCTTCCCGGCCATGATAGCATACTTTCACCAGAATCCGGCCCTCTGCCTCCACCCGGTAACTTACCTCCACCGCGGCGGCAGGCTGGGTAATGGTCTCGTAGGTATAGGCCACTTCCGCCTCGCAGGCAGTCTCCTGCCCTGTAAACCGATTGTTCCCTCTGGGGTCCGGCTGGCGCAGTTCCAGACCGTCCACCAGTACTTTCACTCCTTTGTAACGGATGAACTGGTCCGCCGCCAGCCACATGCCGCTGCGCAGATGAAGGCCATTGCCTCTGTCGTTGTCCGTCAGCGCCCGCCAGAACGTGGGCAGCGGTCCCCGGTACATCCACTCCCGGCCATTTTTTACCAGTGATTCCAGTCCCTTTATGCTATAGTTGAAAATATAACGGAAATTGTGCCCCTGCAGACCCAGGGTACAATCCCCGTACACCACTCTCATCCCTCCGGGCCGGGGAGATGCAGCCGCTCCCGGGGCAATGTCCTTGCCCTTTGCCGGAGAAAGCGCCCTGTCCTTACCGATATTTTCCATAATAATACCTCACTTCCTGCAACGCCGGTTTGGGGGTTCTGTCCGCGAACAGAATACCGTCCCCGGAAAACTCATAGTCCGAAGGTCTGTCGTCAAAATCGCCGCCGTAGCGCAGCATCTCTCTGCCCGTCACGGGATCTTCCGCCAAAATGGCCTGATCCATATAATCCCAGATAAATCCGCCCTGATACATTTCAAACCGGTCCAGCAAATCCATATAGGACTGCATTCCCCCCAGGGAATTGCCCATATCGTGCATGTATTCACAGAGAATAAAAGGCTTCTTGGGGGCATTGGACAGATACCCGGCAATGCCTTCCGGGCCGGTGTACATCTGGCTCTCCACATCCGAAATCCGATCCTCGTATTCCCGGTTATGCACCACGCCTTCATAGTGTACCAGACGGTCCGGGTCCCTCTCCTTAAAGAAAGCATTCATGGCAGCAATATTCTCCCCGGCAAAGGATTCGTTGCCCAGGGACCACATCAGAATGGCCGGATGGTTCTTGAATGTCTCAAAATGGGTTCTGGCCCGGTCCAGCACCGCTTCCCGCCAGGCCGGAAAACTGCCGGGAATATTCCAGGAGGGCTCATCCCCCACCGGCTTCTGCCAGGATCCGTGGGTTTCCAGATTGGTCTCGGAGATCATATAGATGCCGTGGCGGTCGCAGAGACCGTACCAGGGAATCTGATTGGGGTAATGGCTGGTGCGCACCGCATTGATATTATTGTCCTCAAAAACGCGGATGTCCCGTTCCATATCCTCTGTCGTAATGACTCTGCCGCCTTTCGCACTCCACTCATGCCGGTTCACCCCGGTAAAAATCAGGCGTTTCCCGTTTAACATAATGACTTTGTCCACAATCTCAATGCGGCGGAAGCCTATCTCACAGGGAACCAATTCCAAAACTTCTCCCCCGGGGCCCAGCAGAGTGAGCAGCAGACGGTACAGGCAGGGATTATGGTTGTCCCAGGGGGTCACGCTGCCCACCTGCTGCGGTTCTATATGAATGCTGCGGGCCACCGGAACCTCCAGGGACCAGCAGCGCCTGCCCTCCCCGTCCTCCAGGGTAATCCCTACCCGGTAGGAGGAAGGCATGGCCGTCGAAAGGGTTTCCGCCGCATCCCCCCAGGCCGCAAGCCGCAGTTCCAGTTCCAGGCTGCCCGAGGTATTATCCCCCAGAAGCCGGGGTTTGGCCCACAAATCTTCCACATGCAGGCCGGGCCAGGCATACAGGTACACACTCCGGAAGATACCGAAGAAGCGGAAAAAGTCCTGGTCCTCCAGGTAGCTGGCAGTGCTGCGCTTATGCACCTCCACCGCCAGCACATTGCCCCGTTCCCGGATATACGGCGTCAAGTCAAATTCCGAGGGGGTAAAGCTGTCCTCCGCATAGCCGATAAACCTGCCGTTCAGCCACAGATACATGGCCTGTTCCACTCCTTCGAAGCATATTTTCACCGGCTTCCCCCGCAGGGCCGGCTCCAGGTCAAAGACCTTTACATAGGAACCCACGGGATTGTAGGAGGCCCGGCTGAAACTCCCGTTCTCTTCCCAGGCTGCCGCACCTGCGGTCTGGGCTCCGTCCCCGCCGGATTCTGCCTCCCCCGGCCAGGTGCCTTCGATGGTGCAGGCGGGACGGCGGAACATCTTCCCCTCCCAGGGATACACCACATTAATATAATGTATCTTATCATATCCTGCCATCTCAATATGCATGGGCACGGGAATCCCGTCCCAACCGGTTCGGTCATAGTCCTCCCTGTAAAAATCCGCCGGCCTGCTGCCCGCATTCACAGAGAAGCAGAACTGCCATTCCCCGTTCAGGCACTGCCGCAGGGTAAAATTCCCCGCCTCCAGGCTTTCTCTGTTCTCATAATACACATGATCACTGTGAGCCGGGCTCTGTCCCACCCGGAACACCCTTGGATCGTCCAACCATCTGATATCCGCCTCCATGTGTCCGCCTCCTTTCGATTACCGTCTCCCGGCCTTCCAGTCCTCATCCCTCTCCTTGCTGGTGGCCGTGACCTTGGTCATCTGCCACACAATCTCGCTGAAATACCTCTGGGGAATATCTTTCAGAGACAGCTGTTTCTCCCCCTCGGCTTCGTCATAACAATAGGAACCTCTCTCTATGGTGCCGGCCTTGTAGAAGCGCAGATCATATACCGTGATCTCCTCGCCTCCCATGCTGCCGCTGCCCACAAAGCTGCCGGAAAAATGCAGTTCCACCCCCAGGCCCACGGAGGCATCTTCCCGGTAGTAGGTGTAAAAGCATCCCGCATCCTGCACGGAACCCCGATACCAGCCCAAGGCAGTGAGCTTGCCACCCAGGGACAGATCGTTGATGAGCACACCGCCGAAGCGTTCCAGACTCTTGCTCTTCTGCTCTTCCTGGGTGAGATAGTACACCGCCCGGTCCAACTGCTCGATGGGCTGGGTGATCTCATAATCCTCCAACTGCTGCTTCCAGGTCTCCAGGCTTTCCTTTGTGAGTTCTATGGGATGCACCAGACCGATCTGCCCCTGCTCCGGCAGTTCGTACTCCTCCTCATCCTCGGTGTTGAACGAACCGTCCTCCATATAGCGGAAACTCTGAACCAGTCTGTGATCCTCATACAGCCCCCACACCAGACCGATGGCAAACTGGTGCATAATGGGATTCTGAACAAACAGTTCCCGCCATGCCTCCGTGGTCCAGTTGCGCTCTGTGGACAGGGCCATCTCCAGCCTTTGCTTCTGGCTGCTCACGGTGGCCTTCATCTGTTTCTTCATATCCTTGAATGCCCCATAGGCCGCCGCCGCTTTCTCCGCGTCATCCTTAACACCCGGGGCGGGCATATTCTTCAGCTTCTTGCCGTTCTCGTCAAAGACCTCCACTTCCAAAGCAGTAGTGATAGTCACGGTAAAGCTGCGGTTCCCATAGTCGAAATGCCGCTCCATATGCTCGTCAAAGCCCAGGCTGGGCACGATCTTATCCTCCAGCTGCTCCCGGGTCAGTCCCAGCTGTTCTGCGGCGAATTCCAGCGCCTGGCCTGCGGCTGCCTTGACCTGCTTGAACTTGAACTTCCGGGCGATACCGTCCACGATGAGCAGGGCCTGGGGAAGGGGACTCAGGGCCAGAGCCTGCACCGCGTCGGATGCAATGGCCCCCCGGGCCATCTGGGGCCACTCCTGAATCTGGTGGTGGAGTCTTGGTATGATATCGCTGCCGCCATGTATGGAAGCGGCATACAGCACCCAGCGCTTCTTGGCCTCCGCTCCGGCCTCCATCCACTTGTCAAACAGTTCTCCCATATAGACCGCCAGTTCCCGGGAATCCAACTCCTCCGCCAGCAGGGCCCCGTCCTTGTTGATTCCGGGTTTTGACATGGAGGAGTAGCACAGCAGCAGAGCCTGTAAATATTCCTCTTCTGCCTGTTCCCCGCTCTTTTTATGTACCGGGCTGAATGGAGTCTCATAAGCCCAGGCCAGGCTCCGCTTCTTGCCTCCCTTATGCAGTTCTCTGACCAGGTCCTGCAGAGTCAGGGCCGGTCCGCCGGTCTCCGTTCCCCCTTCCGCTGCGGGGGCATGGCCCAGAGCGGCGTCCAGCAGAGCCCGGATTTTGGCGTTTTTCTCCGTTTCATACAGGGCCTGCAGGGCTCCCTGATCCTGTGGAGTATTCCATCTGCAAAGTACCCGGATGCCCAGTTCCCGCTCCGCCGCCTTCTTGGAAGAGAGCAATCCCGTCACCTCTTCCCTCCAGCCGGGGCGATCCGCCAGCATCTGCTCCAGCTCCTGTTTCACCAGCTTGGAACTGTCCTGGGTATAGGACAGAATCTGCTCTTTCCAGGCATCCTTACCCTTGGCAAACTCGGCCAGGGCTGCGCCGCAGACTTCCCGGTTCTCCTCCGTCACCCGCAGATTGGCCTCTCCGCCATATACCAGCAGGGCAAAATGCCGTCCGTCGGCTCCGGCTCCCGCAAGGGCGTCCACTGTCTCCTGGGTGCGTTCCGCCAGATACTGCCGGAAAACGGAAAGGCTTCCCTGGAGCAAGGCCTGCTTTTTGTTTTCCTCATAGGTATTATCCATCATCAGGCTCACCACCTGGATCTGATCTTCCAGCCGGACCCCGGCCAGCGACAAGCCCTGGAAGATATGTTCCAACTCCTTCCGAAAGGCTTCTTTCTCAGAGGTTGACGCGCTGAAACTGGTAAAGAAATAACTGGTTCCCCACAATGCCATAAACGCCATGCAGCGGCTGTAGAATCCCTCGTCGTGATAAGTATTGACATACTGTTCCAGAGCCTTCCTGCACTCCCAGTAGGCCCCGTAATACGGGGAAGCCAACTGGTCCCGGATGGCGTAGAGAGCCTCCAGCTGAGACTTGCCCTCCAGGTAATCTCTGCATACCTGAGGTACCTTGCTTCTATTGGCGGACAAAATAAGCTGCACTACCTTGTCCCTCTGGGCGTCCCGACCGTTCAGCAGCACCTCTCTGCGGTACAGATCCGGGTCCTTTTCCCGTATGATTTCCGCCATGAAATTGGCTGCCTGATAATCGGCTTGGTTGTATCCCTCCATAAACTCCGCGGGATGCCGGTCGAACTGTCCCTGCAGAATCGCTTTTACCTCGCTTATGTCCAGTGTTGTGTGACGGGACAGTCCCCCCTGGATCCGCCGCGCCGCCCAGGAAATCACCTCGCGGCTGGAGATGCCGAACAGTTCCTGCAGTTCACCTCCCAGACGCTTCATCTCTCCCCGGATATCCGTACACTCCATCATACTGAGCATCAACGCCGGAGATGCCGCGCCGCAGAATACCACCACATTGCGCAGCTTTTCCGAAAGCCCGTAATTGGCAAAGGCACAGCCTCCCAGCAGCGTGAATATGGTTTCATTGACCTTCCTGTTTCTCAGCACCGAGAGCTGTTCCCTGTTCAGCCCTCCCTGCCGGATCTGCTCTGTCAGTTCACGCACCTCCGGCACTTTGGAGGCGTCCGGGGTGAAGATCATTCCCAGCGGTTCCACCACCAGATTCTCATATTCCTCCAGTAACTCCCTGTCCTCTACCTTATCACAGAGGCAGAAATACAGGGTTATCAACAGAATGCTTCCGTTGCTGGCCGTACCCCTATATTCCCTATAGGCCTGCAGCACCACCCGGGGATCGGAATCCGCCAGAGGCGCCATCAACTCCATAAGCGTGTGGGCGCCACCGTAATTGTAGCTGTTCTTCTTGGAAATTCCATGGGTAAAGACTGCCAGAGCCCTGGCCCGGTCGATCTTCATTACACCGCTGTGAGCCATATTCCAAAATCCATGGATATAGTGAAAGCACTGGCCGCAGGTGGAACCGCCTATGGCGTACAGCAAATTAAAGAGTTTTCCCGCCTCTTCATAACGCTTTTTCTTATAGAAGGAATCAAACAAAGGGTCAAATGCCTGGAGGCTGTCAGACGACATCTGTGTCATGTCTCGAAATGCTATTCCTGCCAGGATTTCCTCTCCGGCTTCGCCTCTCAGATACTTTTCGGCGGCTTCCAGTTCCCCGCCCCCAAGCTGCAGCCCCTCCAGGGCGCTGATGATTTTGTCGTTTTGTGTGATTTCTGCTCTTAACATATCGCTCCTCCTGCTATACTATTGTCTATATGCCCCGGTACGTAAGGCTTGCCATATCGTAGGCCGTCCGCTGGCGGCACAACTGCACATACTGCCATAGCCTGCAAAACAGTTCCATGATCTCCGCAGGCTGTTGTCTCAGGCGATGGCGGGACCGGGATAGATGTTCCCCCAGCAGCCGCAGCCAATCCGACAGGACTGTCATGCCATACCCTGCCCCCTGCTTCTCCGCGCGTCCCATGGCCTCCAGCGTACTTTCCTGCACCGTGGATCCGCCCACTTGATAAATCTCCTGCAGCAGCCAGCTTACCTCTTCCAGATAATTCTGCAGAGCCTGACAGGCTTCCCGGCGGCGGTACTGTGCGTCTCCCTCCGGGGTTTCCTCTGCGCCTTCTGCCCGACTCTCTCCGCCCGGACCGCTCTTTGGGGAATATGTCTTACCCCCGGAACCCTTTTCCGCCAAGACTTCATCCTCCGTCTCCTCCAGTTCCCGGCGCTCCAGCACGTCCACCGGGTAGAGGCGGATCTGGCTTCCCTCCAGGTAGACCCGGCCCAGAAAACAAGGCTGCTGCTTGTGTTTCAGCCGTTCCAGGTAACGGATGGATGCCTCCTCCCGCTTGGTATAGGGCAGTTCCACCATCACCCGGCGGCCCTCCCTGTCCCAAATGGGCAGTTCCAGTTTCTGGGTGATCTCATTGAACACCCCCTTCTCAAATCCTGCCGTCTGGACAAACACCAGACCGGGAACTGCCTTTTCACCCGGCCCGGGAATCCGTTCCTCAAAAAGCCTGTCATAATCACGATAATACCAGCCCGCCAGTTTTTCTACCGTCAGCTCGCTTTTTCCGAGGATTTCTCCCCTGGACTCCTGGCTGGAGGACAAACGCCCTCCGGCATCGCTCCTGGCTCCCCGCAGCAATAACTGCACGCCGGCCAGCCCTTCCAGGGACAGGGACAGCCCCCAGGGGGCAGGGGCTTTCTCCTGATAGCCGTTCCTCTTTTTCCCCTCATAGAACGTGGGCCGGGCATTGGTGTAGGTATACCAGGTCCCCGCGGAACGATCCAGAAAATACACTGTATCCCCCTCGTAGCCGGAATCGGTGACAAAATGTTCCATGGTGATCCCTGTGAGTTCCAGATCCCCCGCCGGCAGATACTCCGAGCGGAAAGCCCCGGCCAGTTCCTGGATCCGGGAGATGGTGCCTCCTTTGGGATTGGGGAAGGAAGCCTGCTTTGCCAGTTCCTTAAGCTGCAGGGTCTTTCCGTATAAACGCTGCAGCTGCCCGGCCAGCTTTTCCATGGTCTGCCCCGCCGCCCGGCGCAGATATTTCTCATATCCTTCCGCCAGGGCCCTGATATCCCCCTCCCAGCCGGGCAGGCCCGCATTGTGGCAGAGGATGGCCAGACGTTCCAGTTCCTGTGCCTGCTCCGTTCCGCTTCGGGCAAGCCCGGTTTCCAACAGATGTTCCAGACAGTCCTTGACCTGTGCCGCCGTGTTCCCCAGTTCCTGCAGGTCAAAGGAAGGCTCCTGTTCCAGTTCCCCCGCCAGTTCTTCCGCCGTCAGTTGATGCTCCAGATACTGACACCAGAGAATGGCCTCCGCCTTGTGGCTGCACAGTTCTTTCCTGTGACAGGTGCAGGTGCTGTATTCCAGGGGGGAGAGCAGTTTAACCGCCATATCCTGCCCCGGAAGCCCCACATGCACCACCGTACCCCGTTCCACCCGGGGAAGATTGCCGGCCTCCATGGCCGCCGCCAGCCGCCGCAGGCCCTTGTTTCCCAGCGCCCGAAACAGCGGCTTTCTGGGCCGGGCCAAAATCTCCTGCCATACCTGCTGCCCCAGGCTGCCGACACTGCGGCCGGAATCCTCCCCGGCAGGGGCGGCTCCCGTGCTGCCCGGCTCCCGGTCCCCCTCCCGGTGATCTGCCTTGCCGTGGGCTTCCTCACCCTGGCCTGCTTCGTTGTGGACCGCCTTCCCTTGGCTCGCCTTTCCCTGCTCCGCCTCGCTGTCGGCCCCCTTCCCTTGACTCGCCTTTCCCTGGTCATCCTCGCCGCAATCCGTCTTGCCCTGGTCCGCCTCGCCGGCAGCACCTTGGCTTTCGGGTGCTCCCGGATCCCGGCCCGTCACCACATCCTCTTCCGATATACCGATTTCCCGCCCCGAGCCTTCGGTCTCGGCTTCACCGCTCCCTCCGTCTCCTGCTGCCTGCCTGGCCAGCAGAATGGCCATGACCACATGACGGCATATGCTCCGGGAGGGACAACTGCATCGACTCTCCCCCAGGGGAAACCGAATGGTCACGTTCTCCCCTGCTGCCTGCACCGTCAGTTCCGGGGCGTTCCAATCCAGCCCGGCTGCCGCCGCCCGAACTCCGTCGCCCTCCGCCTCCAGATCCTTGTAAGCCCTTTTTACGATTCCCTTGTTGCTGATGCCCACCAGGTAGTCTTCGTCCACTCCCGCCAGGCTCTGTCTCCAATCCATCATCGCCTTACACCCGTCTATGTATCGTTTCTTCTACCCTATTCTTTCCTATTCCTTATCCTGCTCTTTATCCTATTCCCTTCTATCCCACCATATCCGCCACATGCTCCGCCAGCTGTTCCGGAGTCATGGCCCCCACGAAAGCGCCCATCTGGGCCAGTTGGGCCGCCGCGTGCCTGTCGTAATTGGGCGTGGCCGTCATGTCCAGGGCGGTGAGCGCAATCAACCTGGCCCCGCTCTCAATGATGCTGCGGCTTATGCTGTACAGATTGTGATAGCCGCCCCCCTCGTACAGGTCCGAAATCAGCACCACCAACGTTCTGTGAGGATTGTCAATCAAGGTCTCACAGTAGTTCAGCGCCCCCGCAATGTTGGTGCCGCCCCCCAGCTGCACGCTCATCAAGGTCTCCACCGGATCTTCCACATGACCGCTCAGGTCCACCACATTGGTGTCAAAGATCACCAGACGGGTATCCAGCATGGGAAGTTTCGCAAATATCCCCGCCATGATGGCGCTGTGGATCACGGAATCCAGCATGGAACCGCTCTCGTCCACACAGATTACCACCCGCCACTGATGATACCGTTTTACCCGGGAGTGAAAATACACCCGCTGCAATACCAGCTGTTCCCGCTCACCGTCATAATGCTGGAGATTTTTCCGTATGGTTTTCTGTATATCCAGATTGCGCAGGCTCCGAACAGGGCTCCCGCTGGTGCGGTCCAGCCGCCCCTGCAGCGCCCGGCGCACATCCTGCTCCAGTTTAGCCATGATCTCCTGCGCCACCTTGCGCACGATCTCCCTGGCCAGGTTCAGCACTTCCCCCTTCATCATGTGTTTCAGTCCCATGATGGTTTTCAGCAGTTCCCGGTTGGGCTCCAGACGGCACAGCACTTCCGGATCCGTGAGAAGTTCCGTCATCTCATATTTTTCCAGGGCATGGCGCTCCATAATCTCCACGGTCTGTTTGGGAAACAGTTTTTTCATCTCATGGAGCCACCCGGGCACGGTGAGTTGAGAACCCTCGCTGCCCCCCCGGCGATCCTTCCGAATCTCCTGTTCCTCCCCGTATTCCCGAGAATACAGGTAATCCAGCACTTCCTCCATACCCATATAATTTACTCCGCCGCCGCTGTAGGAAATCTGCCCCGAGGCATATTTGCCCAGCACCAGCCGCCATCTGTTTAAAACCTGTCCGTCGTCCATATAATCCCTCTTATTCCCTATACGCAATCCTCCCCGGAGAGGGAGGCCAGCGCAAATTCCTCCAATTCCCGCCCATAGAGATACCAGGTCTCGGGAACCGCCTGCTGTTCCAGGAACTGCGCGGGGTTCCTGCCGTGGAAGCCTGCCGCCGTCCGGGCGATCCGGTCCGTCTCCGCCGGGGTAAAGTAGGTAAACGCCATATGCAGTTCCGGCAGAAGCTGCATAAAATCCGCTTCCTCCACCTGTGTCAGAAATACATCCAGCATCCCCAGGAATGTATTGCCCACAAACACCAGGTCCTTGGCGCCATAGAACAGGCCCCGGAAAAACATGGCGGTCTTAAGCAATTGTTCCCGGGTCCCTGTCAGATACCCCCGGCATACCTGCTCAATCCGGCCCACATCCTCCCTGCCGCCGCCATACAGCAGACCGTGAATACAGCCATGGATGCCGGCCTGTATCTCACTGTCTCCGTCCATGGCCAGCAGCGCCTCAAAATAGTTTTCCAGAAGGGCATCCTCCATCGTTTCGGCATGCTCCTCCCCGGCCGTCTCCTCTCTCCCCTCTCGTTTCATTCTCCCGATTACCCGGTACAGCAGCTTCACCGCCTCCATGCACCGGGTCATGTCCTCCTCCCGGATCCGGGCCATACCCGGCAGCAGTCCCAGCAGCCTGCGGATACAGGTCAATATCACGCCCCGGATCTCCAGCCGGGAAGCGTAGAGCCATTTCAACTGTTCCACCATGGTCAGGGAACGCAGTGCATCCGCCAGGGAATAGAAATCCATGTCCGACATAAGCAGTTCCTGCAGTCTTTCATACACCTGCTCCAGCTGCCCTTCCATTCCCATCTCCAGCACCTGGGTCAGCAGCAGGGCGCCCTCCCGGGCGTACACCGCCTTTTTGAGTTGTTCCGCCGCCAGGCCTCTGGCCGCGTCCTCCACGGTTCCGCCGTATACCGAGGCGTCGATCAGAGCCGCCATAACCTGGGCATTCCATTTATATTTCCAGATCTCCCGGATCAGATTGCGGTCCCGGCCAGTCTGCAGGTTGGGGCCTTTCACCCGCCGGGCATAGGGAGCCTGCAGAAACTGCAGGCGATGGAAAAACATGCTCATATGCCGATGCTTTTTCTTACTGAATACGGAAAGTGTGACCTCGGTCTCCAAGGTGGAGGAAGTCTGCAGCCCATAGCGCCTGCACTGAACCCGGAAATCCTGCAGCACCGGCGGTTCTCCTGCGCTCTCGCACAGTTCCCCCACCCGCCTGCCCGTCATCTGCCGCCGCAGCATCCGCATGGGTTCATCCGTGGACAGATTATACTCTCCCTTGACAAAACAGGACAGAACCGCGTCCTGCAGTTCATATGCCCCCGGCTGGGGTTTCCCCCGCAGGGCGGCCAGCCCCTCCGCCATGGAACAGGCACAGATCTCATCGTGGGTGGATGCACTGCCCTCTGCCCGCCGCACGGCCTTTCCCGTGGCCAGAATCATATCCAGAACCGCCCGGGCATAGGGCTGCCGCAGGTAGGGCATAGAGAGATCCTGCCCGGTTTCCTGAGAAGACGGTGCTTCCTGCACATGCTCCCATATCTCCTGGTAAAATCCGGGGAAAGGCATACCGCTGGCATAGCCGTTGAGGGCGTCCGCCGCCTCCATGGAATAGGGCATCAGGTATACCCCCTGGTCCCTGGGATTGACCAGCCTCCGGGGTAAATCCGCTTCCCCGCTGCCGCCTTCCGGCGCAGATGCCTTGCCGGACTCCTCCTCCCCCAGCCTGCGGACCAGGGCCGGTGTGTGAAAGCCTCCCGTCACCACCAGGATGCGATGAAGCGCCTCCGCCGGCTGCCCGCTCCGGGACGTTTCTGCAAGCTGCCGGGCCGTCTCCAGGATTTTCCCCGCCATATAGGCCTCTCTGGCCAGGCATCCCTCCTCCGCAAGCTGCTCCGGCGGAGTGCTCTCCCTGGCCTGACGGCAATAGGTCAGCAGATTGCCAAACCAGGTTTCCCCATCCTGCTCCAGCCCCTCCAGTTCAAAATATTTCTCCCAGAACTCGTCAAAACTCCGCAGTCCGGTCTTTTCACAGAGCTGCCGCAGATAGGCATTGCGGGAAAGCAGATAATCATCGTTATAATTGCTCTTCTCTCCCTCCCGGCGCATCCCTTTTCCCTCCTGGGAAGCGGCCAGGATATCCCCATAGGGTAAATCTATAAAGGCCACCTGCGCCCCCAGGGCATTGCCCGTCCGCAGCGCAGCCAATTCCGGTGAATAGTCCAGAAAAGGGTAATAGCAGCGGTATTTCTCCTTTTCCTCCGACACGGCCCCCGCCGTGTCATCATAAGAGTAATACACGGCGAAGGGGGCTTTGGTGGCCGGGTCCAGCATGGCCGGTATCAGGGAGCCTGCCGTGTCCGGTCCCTCGATGAGCACGGCCTGGGGCCGCCAGCTTTCAATCACATGCTGTACCTGCCAGGCGCAGGCCGGGCTGTGGTGCCGCACCGGAAGCAGCTTTATTTCAGCCATTTCCTGGCTTCGTAATATCGTTTCCATAAGCCACCTTCCTTGCCTGCCTTGTCTTTGATCACCGTGTTAAAATACTCCTTGACCCTGCCCAGGTCCTCTTTGTTTTCCTTGGAGAGAGCGCCCACCAGGTTCTGGGCCAGGCTGTCCACATCCATGCTGCCGTCGCCGTAATAATAGCTGCCGATCATGGTCTGATAATACACGGACACCGCCTCCGCGGTGCTCATCACGGCGCTGGGGCTGTCGATCCGATGTCCCATGGAGGACACTCCCTCCCGCAGTTCATGATAGGTGGTGGCCAGCAATTCCGCCACATCCTCGTCCACCGGCATGTCAATATGATTTTCCGCCGCCAGAGAGCGCACTTCATTCAGGATAATCTGTTTCTCCAGCGCCACCTCCCGCACGGGCATGACCGTCTCAAAGTTAAAACGGCGCTTCAGGGCGGAACTCATCTCGTTTACCCCCTTGTCCCGGGTATTCGCCGTGCCGATCACGTTGAAACCGGGGCGGGCAAACAAAATGCCCTCATCCCCCAGTTCGGGCACGTTCAGCACCTTGTCGCTGAGCACGCTGATCAGGCTGTCCTGTACCTCCGCCGGGGTACGGGTAATCTCCTCGAAACGGGTCAAAAGCCCCTGTTCCATACCCACATACAGGGGGGAGGGAACCAGGGCCTCCCGGCTGGGCCCCTTGGCCAGCAGCAGCGCGTAGTTCCAGGAGTACTTGATCATATCTTCGGTGGTTCCCGCCGTCCCCTGTATGGTATTGGTGCTGACACCGCTGATGGCGGCGGACAGAAGTTCCGAAAGCATGGTCTTGGCCGTGCCCGGCTCCCCCACCAGCATCAGCCCCCGGTTGCCCGCCAGCGTAATAATGCAGCGTTCCACCAGAGCGTCGTTGCCGAAATATTTTTTCCCGATATTGACTTTGCCCCCCTCATAGGCTATGGGAGTCTTGCTCCCCAGAATAAAGGTGCGCACCGCTTTGGGGGAAAGCTGCCAGTTCTCCGGCCTCTTTCCGCTGTCAGCAGCCTTCAGCGCCTCCAGTTCCTCTTTGTACCGTACCTCCACGGGAGGCCGCAATAACTTTTGTCCGTCCATAATCCTCTTCCTTTCCTCGCGCTTATTTGAAAAAAATATCCCCCGGGATATTTCAGATTGCTTCCGATGCTCTGCTTCATTGCGCCTACAGTTTTAGGAAAATATTTTCAGATATCTCACATTATATTCCTTTATTCGTGTTTTTTCAATATCTTCAGCAGGTGAAGATCATGTTCCAGGTAATATTTATGCTCTTTACCCGCCCCCCATTACCCCCTGTCCAATGAAAAAAGCGCAAACCCTCCTGTCTGCGCTTTTCTCGTATTTTCTTCCCATGGTTCCGCCCTTCAGGGGACAGGAAATCACCTGAGCAAATGTTCGTACACCGACTTTGCCACCGTAAATTCCTGCGCTCCCATATAGCCGGGAGCCACCTCATATTCGTCAAAGGCGATCACCAGATTTCCCATCTGGTCAAAATAGAAGTCCGCGTCCTCCTCCAGACCCTTCCAGTTCAGCCCCGGAATATCCTCTTTGTCAACCCAATAGGTCTTTTCCGAATCCTCTGCCATGGCGCTCCGCATCTGCTCCCGCAGATTCTCGCTGATCAGCCCGTTGTAAGCGCTGCCCTCCTGGAACAGATCCCCCAACCGCACCTGCCGGCCGGATACTTTGTCTATGGTATAGATCTTATAGGACTGGGTGCCGCTTCCCGCTCCCCGGTAAATAAACAGCTTCAGGGAAAAATATCTGTCATCATCCGTCACTGTCTCATGTCGAACCTCCAGTTCCCCATAACTTTCTCCCAGTTCCGCAGACGCTTGAAACTCCGCCACCAGCCGGCTTATGGTTTCTTCAATATCAAAATTCACCTGTTTTACGGTTTCATCCAGTTCCGCGGTACCTCCCTGCCGGTCTCCTTCCCCATCCTTTATCACAATCTGGGGCACATCCACATCGGCGTTGAACCGATCGCCTTCATACTGATAATTCATAAAGGTCACGGCCCGAAACAGCCTGCCCACCACCGGGAGATTCCCCATGGCATAGGCCATGTTCTCCCCTGTGTTGGGGAGAAGCACCAGGAACAGAACCGCTGCCGCGGCTGCACCCGCTTTGCGGAGCCTGCGGGTCCTCCTGGCTCTTACGGCCGCTTGCTTCAGCTTCCATTTCAGTTCCTCCGGCATCTCCATGTTTCTGTAGTTTTCTCCTTCTGCCGCCAGTTTGTTCTCCAACTCCTTCAATGTCATAAGCCACCTCTTTTCCACATTCCTCTGGTCAGCCTGCGCCTTTGTCTTTCCCTTATGATGATTTCTTTATGATGATTCCTTTACGAAAGTTCCCTGCGCAGCTTTTCCAGCGTCCTGTATAATCTGCTTTTTACCGTATTCACATTTTCCTGTAAGATCTCCGCGATCTCTGCCAATGTCTTATCCTCGTAGAATCGCAGGATCACCAGGGTTTTCTCATGGAGGGGCAGACGATCTACCGCAGACTGTAAATCGAAATCAAAATCGTCCTCCTCCAATGCATAGTTTTCATCTAATTCCTCATATACCCTCCTGTTCTTTCTCAGATATTCCTTTGCCGTATTGATCATGATCCGATATATCCATGTTCCCGCAAAATCCTCCTCCCGCAGAGTATGGGCTTTCAGCATGGCCTTGTACGCGCCTTCCTGTACGATATCCATGGCGTCCGCCTCCTGGCCCGCATAGCTGTAGGCCAGCCTGTAATAACTCTGGTAATTCTCCAGCAGCACCCTGCGGACTGTTTTTTCCTTGCTGCTCCGCATGCGTCTTCCCCTTTCAACTTCCTGATCTGTGTATACACTGGACTTTCTTTTCTCTTTTGTGACTATTAGACGGTTCGCATTGTTAAAAAGTTTCGTATACCTGTTTTTTTGCGTCAATTTTTTTCCGCCCCAATTACAACACTATTTTCTCACAATGGCAAAAATCATATCCGCAATATAGAGCCCCACCATGACCAGCCCTTCCCAGCGCCGCAGTGCTTTACCCCTTCTCAGGAAAAACAGGACCAGAAAACTTGTCAGAAACAGGATCCCCAGGTCATACGCCGATGCCGCGTTTACTCCCACCGGGTGTATTACCGCTGAGATCCCCAATATAAACAGCAGGTTAAAGATATTGGAACCCACCACGTTTCCCACCGCAAGACCAGTCTCGCCTTTCCGGGCCGCCACAATGGAAGTCACCAGTTCAGGAAGGGAAGTGCCCACTGCCACCACCGTAAGCCCGATCAGAGTCTCTGTCATCTCCAATGCTCCCGCAATCTCTTTTGCGCCGTACACCACCGCCTGTCCGCCTCCAATGATCAGCACCAGGCCTGCCGTAATGCGTAAAAAGCATTTCCGCAAAGGCATCCTTTTCCCCTCCTCCTCCGGCTCCGGATGCCGCTTCGCCTCCCGGATCAGGCACACTATGTAACCGGCAAACAGCACCAGCAGGATTCCTCCGGCAATTCTGCCCAGATTTCCCGCATTGTCTCCCATCTCCATCTGAAAGAACTTTCCGGAGCAGACCGTATCCCCGCAGGACAGAAAAAACACCAGTGCCGTGGCCAGAACGGAGATGGGAAAGTCTCTTTTCAACACGCCGGTTTCGGCGGAGACCGGATAAAGGACGGCGCACAAACCCAACACGGATAACAGGTTAAAAATATTGGAACCCACCACATTGCTCAGGGCAATCTCATTGGCCCCCCGCAGGGCCGCCACCGTGCTGACCGCCAGTTCCGGGGCGCTGGTTCCCGCTGCCACAATGGTCAGCCCGATAACCAGCCCCGGCACTCTGAAATTCCTTGCCAGAGCCGCGCTTCCTTCCACGAAAAAGTCCGCTCCCCTGATCAGAAACAGAAAACCAACCGCCAGAACCACTACACTCATGAAAAACATTTTTTCTTCCTCCTTTTGCAGAAAAAAAGCGAGACTCTTACTGTAAGAAAAATACAGTAAAAGTCTCGCTTCTTAACGACATATCCCGGGGAATCATCTTCCCGTACTGACGAAAATATGTCACATACCAAGGTATGCAAGCTACTCCCTGTCACATAGCTAAATCATATCAGAAACGGCAGGGTAAGTCAACGGGCATTTCTGCCATTGCATATACAGCTAACTATTGTGCCGCCTCTTCAGTTCCGCAGCATTGCTCTCCACCCTCTTTTTGCTCAGCGGATAGATAAAGAACAGCACCGCCGCTCCCAGGAGGTAAACCACGCCCGGGAAAAAAGTGGATATGTTATAAATGCCCCTGGCCACCTGCTCGGTCTGGGCTACGGCCAGTTCCTCATAACCGATCAGCGCCAGCGCCCATCCGCCCATGCCGCCGGCCAGCGCCTGGCCGATTTTGCGGGAGAAGGAATAGATCCCGTAGATTGTGCCGTCATCCCGCTTTCCCGTTATGACCTCCTTATCGTCGATGACATCCGTCACCAGCGCAAAGCACTGCATATTGAAGAAAGTCATGCCGATCATGGCCACAAACACCAGGCCGATGAATACCCAAACCTGGGTCACATGCAGGATCCCGATCACCACATACAGGATGCCGGAGAGCAGCATACCCACCACACCGCATTCCCTTTTGCCGAACTTCACTGCCAGCTTCGTGGAAAAGGCAGCCAGGATCAGCATAACCGGCAGCTGAAGCACGGCCGAAAGGGACAGGGCCTGGGTATTTTTAAAATAGTCCGCATACAGATAATTGTTCAGTCCCTGGCTCATCAGAGAAGCCAGCAACAGCAGCAGCGCGGACAATATAACGCCCAGCAGGGCTCTGCTTCCCACAACTTCTTTCAGAGATGCAAGAACCGACATTTGTTTTTCCGCCGCCTGCTTTTTATCCGGCAGCACCACCCGCTCTGTACAAAGCCAATAGCACAGCAGATAGCAGAGGATGGCGCACAGAGAAAATATCCCCGCCAGAATCGTAAAATTGGTGGAATTCACCACCTGATTGCCCGCCGCGTCCTTGTAATAGATGACCAAGGGTGCAACCACACTGATCAGATTTCCCGCAAACATGCCTCCCATGGAGCGGAACACCGACAGAGAACTCCGGTCCTTGGGATTCTGGGAAATCACCGACGCCATGGAACCGTAGGGGATGTTGATTGAGGTGTAGAAAATGCTTCCCCACAGCAGATAGGTTCCATACATATAGATAATCTTCACCCACATGGCGGCATCTGCCAGAGCGCTCTGGTACATAAGAAAACTGGAAAGTGCCACCGGGCCGCACATCCGGCGGATCCAGCAGCGGAATTTTCCGTCCCCCGCGGGCTTCGCGGAATCGACGATCCTCCCCATTGTGACATCCGTGAAGGCGTCCGCAAAACGGGCCACGAGAAAGAGGGTTCCGACCATTCCGCCGCTGATGCCGAGTACTTTGGTGTAAAACACCATAAGAAAAGAGCTCGCGAAAATGAATGTAAAATCATTGCCAAAATCACCGAACATATAACCGAGTTTGTCCCGCATGCCAAATGGTCTGGCGGGAGTCTGTTCTGTCTGCATTGTCATATCCTCCTGTCTGTAATCGTCACACCGTACTATTATATCCGTTTCCGGTACGGGGAATACAGAGGCAGGAATCCATGTCTCCGGCTATTTTGTGCGTTTTTTCTCCTGATACATCCGTTTATCAGCCAGCGCCACGGCGTCCCTTGTACTTTTCATGCTGTCAGCATTATATTTTACACAGCCGGCGCTGAGGGTGATTTCCCATGGCTTTCCGCCGCCCCAGCGGATTCCGGCAACCGACTCCTGAAGACGTCTGATGGTATCCATGGCTTCTTCAGGTGTATTGCTTTTGAGAATTATGACAAATTCGTCTCCGCCGTATCTTGCGAGAAATGCCTGTTCTGCCCCGAACACGACTTTGATCCGGTCGGAAACTTCCCGAAGCACTTCATCTCCGGTCACATGACCGTATGCATCGTTGATGCTTTTGAATTTATTGATATCCATCAGGATAAAGTACCAGTTCTCCTTATCCTCCAGGCGTTCATCCATAATCTGCAGGTACTGGTCCAGGCGCCTCCGGTTGTTTAAGCCTGTCAGGCTGTCCCTTGTGACCTGCTCCCGCTGGACATTGGTGTAGATCAGCAGCAGGGACGCCGCCGTAAAGGGCCAGATAAGGTCTGTCCCGAAGAAAGCGAGCTGCAGAATACTGCCGAGGACCGGCAGCAGAATAAAGGAGGCAAGCATCTGGAACTCTTTTTTCTTTTCAGGAAGATATTCCAGACGGATCTGACGGTGGGCCAGCGCGGAAGCGGCGGTCAGATAGCCGACTGGAATCAGCACCTGAAGCACAAAGTATGGCCCGCGCACGTAGTGGTTGTGAGAGTCCATGTAAAACAGCAGCCGGTGCCAGGGATTCGATGCGAGGACCGCAAGCAGCACAAGCAGTGGAACAGACCAGACAGCCGCTTTTCTGCCGGTCTGCCCGACTCCGTTGACAACCATATCATACACGTACAAATACCACAGAAATGCGGCAAAACATACGGAGCCGGAATACAGGGTATTTGTGAACCACAGGAGAGCGGA
>OFHM01000957.1_pt1 | contig 20939 bp, 20 predicted proteins | sample 1521311 | NCBI WGS metagenome assembly OFHM01 (sample SAMEA3504083, study PRJEB24116) | mouse gut metagenome | biome: mouse gut; feature: mouse-associated habitat; material: faeces | place: Denmark | collected 2011 | reverse complement strand
TTACATTTCATAATTAATTTCGGTCTATGCTTCCACAGCTTCCATTTCCGTCCGGTACTTATCAAGTATAATCTGCTGTATGGTCTCTCTGGTCTGAGAATTGATGGGATGGGCAATATCCCGGTATTCACCGTCTGCTGCCTTCCTGCTGGGCATTGCAATAAACAGGCCCTTCTCTCCTTCAATCACTTTAATATCATGTACCACAAATTCCTCGTCAATAGTTATGGAAACTACCGCCCGCATCTTTCCTTCCTTCTCTACCTTGCGGATTCTCACATCTGTAATCTGCATAAATCTCCTGCCCCCTTCATATGCTATCCAACCATGGGTCAGATAACATACCTTTCGTTGTGTTCATATACTACCTTGATTCCGTCGCCGCCGCTGAAATAAGTATTGGCGCGCAGTGTATCGCGGCTTTCTACAATACAGTTCTCAATATGTGTATTATCTCCGATATATACGTCATTCAGAATAATCGAATTCTTGATAACACAGTTCTTTCCTACAAAGGCTTTCTTAAACAGGATTGAATTCTCCACCTTGCTGTTGATAATGCACCCGCTGGAAATCAGGCTGTTGCGCACATCAGAGCCCACGTTGTACTTAGCCGGCGGAAGATCATCAATTTTAGAATAAATCTTGGGTTCATTCCTGAAATATCTCCGGACTTCCGGCTTCAGGAAATCCATATTGGTCTTATAGTAAGATTCCACCGTAGCAATATTGCTCCAGTATTCTTCCATTTTATAACCGTAAATACGCTTCATATTCTTATACCGGATTAAAATATCCGTTACGAAATCATGACGGTTCTCCTCGGCGCAGCGCTCCAGCATCTCAATCAGCTGTCTTCTGCGGATAACATAAATTCCAGCAGAAATAGTATTGGACTGGGCAACCATGGGTTTTTCTTCAAACTCCACAATTCTGGAATCCTCATTCATGCGTACCACACCGAAGCGGCTTACATCTTCACCCACTGGCATGTCCTTGCATACAATGGTGATATCTGCCTTCTTCTCAATGTGGTACTCCAGAATTCTGTTGTAGTCTATTTTGTACACACAGTCCCCTGCCGCAATAATCACATAAGGTTCATGACTTCTCTTCAGAAAATCCAGGTTCCGGTACATGGCGTCTGCGGTTCCCCGATACCACCATGCGTTGTCGGAGGTGACCGTAGGATTGAATACATACAGGCCGCCCTGTTTCCGTCCAAAATCCCACCATTTGGAAGAACTTAAATGCTCATTCAGACTTCTGGCATTGTACTGGGTAAGTACAGCCACCTTCTGAATATGGGAATTGCTCATATTACTGAGGGCAAAATCAATACACCGGTAACTTCCGCCCACCGGCATGGCTGCAATGGCTCTCTTGTTGGAAAGCTCCTGCATCTTACTGTTATTTCCACCTGCTAATATAATCCCTAATGCCTTCATACTATGTCACCTGCCTTAATGATAGATTCTCCGCTTGCCAGAATGCCATTGGGGTAGTCTTCTGATGCTGTCTCACCGGATACCGCCGTATTCTTTCCTATCTTAACGCCTGACGGAATCACGGAATTCTCTCCAATTGTCACAAGGCCGAAAGCATAAACACTGCTGTTTAACTTATTCTCAACCTCATCTCCTATGCCAAGTTCCACGTTATTGCCGATTGTTACATTTTCCGCAATGATGGATTTGGTTACGGTAACATTATCACCGATCACGGTTCCTTCCATAATAATGGAATCCCGTATTACAGAATTCTTACCTACAATAACCCCCGGCCCAATCACCGAGCCGTAAATCTGACCGTTGATTTCACAGCCTTCCCCGATAATACAGCGTTCTGTCACAGCCTCCGGTGAAATGTACTGAGGCTCTATCACCTCAGTCTTCGTATAAATCTTCCAGTATTCCTCATACAGGTTGAATTCCGGAATCAGGTCAATCAGTTCCATATTGGCCTCCCAGTAGGAACCAAGGGTTCCCACATCCTTCCAGTATCCGTTATACTCATAGGCAAACAGACGTCTGCCGTTTTCCCTGCAGTAAGGAATGATATGTTTGCCGAAATCACAGTTACTCTGTTCCGACATGGTAATCAGCGCTTCCTTTAACACACTCCAGGTAAAAATATAAATGCCCATCGAGGCCAGATTGCTTCTGGGATTCGCCGGTTTCTCTTCAAACTCCTGAATCTGTTTGTTCTCATCGGTAATTACCAGTCCAAATCGGCTTGCCTCCTCCCATGGTACCGGCATGGCAGCAATCGTGACATCTGCATTATTCTCTTTATGGAAATCAAGCATCACTTCATAATTCATCTTATAAATGTGATCTCCTGAGAGAATCAGTACATATTCCGGGTGATAGCTTTCAATATAATTTAAATTCTGGTAAATTGCATTGGCAGTACCTGTATACCATTCACTGTTATCGCTCTTTTCATAAGGAGGCAATACGGTGACTCCGCCATGATTGCGATCCAAATCCCACGGAATTCCAATTCCTATATGAGCATTTAACCGCAATGGCTGGTACTGCGTTAATACCCCTACGGTGTCTATCCCGGAGTTCACACAGTTACTCAACGGAAAATCAATAATTCGGTACTTGCCGCCAAATGCTACCGCAGGTTTTGCGACTTCAGAAGTCAGTACTCCCAGACGACTTCCCTGTCCTCCAGCCAGGAGCATGGCAATCATTTCTTTACGAATCATGTCTCTCACCTCTCGTCAATTAATTTCTTGTTTCCTGTAGACCAATTATATCACAAAAGAATCTTTTAGTACACATATTTCACAATTTTTTTCGTGAAAAATAGATTTATTTGTCATTTCATACAATATTTACCCCTATTCTTCCAGAGACTGCCATGATTTTCCTCCCAAACCTCCGCATTTTCAATTTGCAAAATGCCTTATATTGGTATAGAATAAAAATGATTAATTTAAAGAGAGCGGCAGGTAGAAAAATATGTATAAAATCAACTTCAAAAAACCAATTCATCTTCATTTTATCGGTATCGGAGGCATCAGCATGAGCGGCCTTGCCGAAATCCTGTTAAAAGAAAATTTCCGCATTTCCGGCTCCGATGCCAGAACTTCAGAACTCACAGAGAAACTGGAAACAATGGGCGCTGAAATTTTCCTGGGCCAGCGGGCCTCCAACATAAAAGAAGGCATTGACGCAGTAGTATACACCGCGGCCATCCATCCGGACAATCCGGAATTAAAAGCTGCTGTAGAGCAGCAGCTCCCCACTCTCACCAGAGCAGAACTCCTGGGCCAGATCATGGACAATTATCGGCAGTCCATTGCCGTGTCCGGAACCCATGGCAAAACCACCACTACCTCCATGATTACCCAGATTCTTCTGGAAGCCTGCGCAGACCCCACTGTATCCGTGGGCGGCATCCTGAACTCCATTCAGGGAAATATCCGTGTGGGCCAGTCAGATATATTTCTGACGGAAGCATGTGAATATACCAACAGCTTCCTGAACTTTTACCCCAGATATGCCCTCATATTAAATATAGAAGAAGATCATCTGGATTTCTTCAAAGATCTTGATGATATACGCAGTTCTTTTCAGCAGTTTGCAAAAAATGTGTCTCCGGAAGGCACCCTGATTATCAATGGAGAAATTGACGGTATTCCGGAACTCACGGAAGGACTCCCCTGCAAAATTACCACTTATGGACTGGCTCCCTCTGATTCATATTATGCTGATCATATCGTTTTTAACACTCAGGGATGCGCAGACTTTACTTTAATGCACGAAAATAAGGCTGTTGGCCCCATTTCCCTGAACGTCCCCGGCATTCACAATGTCAGCAACGCTCTGGCAGCCTGCGGACTGGCACTGGAACTTGGTATTTCTCTGGAACACATTCAGTCTGCCCTGTCCGGTTTTAAAGGCCCTGAGCGGCGGTTTGAATACAAGGGAACCCTTGGCGGCGGCATTACCATTATCGACGATTATGCCCATCATCCGGCAGAAATCACCGCCACTCTGACAGCAGCCCGAAATTATGGAAACCACCGCATCATATGTGTGTTCCAGCCCCATACCTATACCCGGACCAGAGCGTTCATGGAGGAATTTGCCGCTTCCCTTTCCATGGCGGATCTGGTTGTGCTGGCAGATATTTATGCGGCCCGTGAAACGGATACCCTGGGCATCAGCTCCCGAAACCTTCAGGAAAAGTTACAAAATCTTGGAAAAGAATGTTACTATTTTTCCTCTTTTGACGAAATTGAAAACTTTTTATTAAATAAATGTATAAACGGTGATTTGTTGATAACTATGGGCGCCGGAGATATTGTGCAAGTAGGAGAACACCTGCTTGGGAAATAGTTATCCACATTATCCACATTCAAACTGGATAACTTTTTCCAATTTGGATGTGGATTTTTAAGTTTACATAACACAATAATCCCCTTTTGAAAGATTTCCGGGTTTTTCCGGCTTTTGGAGATTTTCCTCTGTTACCATAAGATTTTCCGGTCCGTTTATCCACATTGTCCACCCTTTCCACATTTCCTCAATCCCTTGATTTTACTGGGTTTTCAGGAAAAATTTTGCTTCTCATTTTGATTTTTATGTGCTATACTTGAATCCACATTAAGAGATTTCGCATTACGAATTATGTGATTCAGATTATGGAAGGAAATTCACCTGGAGGATATTATGGCAAACATTACATTAGGCAAAGACAACAATCATTCTACAACGGAAATTCCCAACCGCTTCATTGACGAATACATGGCCGGCGCCAACGGAGAATTTGTAAAAATTTACTTATATCTGCTCCGCTGCATGAACGCGCCGGGATGCAGTTTTTCCATTTCCGCAACTGCGGACAGGTTCGACCACACGGAGAAAGATATTCAGCGGGCTTTAAAATACTGGGAAAAAATGAATTTGCTGCGGCTGGAATACGGTGAGGACAGGTCTATTTCCGGTATCTATTTTCTGGATTCTGACGCGGCCTCCCCAAAAAATGATGCAGTTCCCCTGAAAAAAGCGGATACTCCTGTGATAAAAAATCCCCGGCCGGAGGAATACGGCTGTGAAAACAGGAAAGCAGCCTGCGGGAATTCTGCCTCTCTGCCTCAGAAACCTTCTTATACTGCAGACCACTTGGCGGCCTTTCAGGAAAAGGAAGAAGTCCGGGAACTTTTATTTGTGGCGGAAAGTTATCTGGGCAGGCCCCTGACCTCCACTGACATCCAGACTCTGCTCTACTGGTACGACGGTCTTGGACATTCCACAGATTTAATTGTCTATCTTCTGGAATACTGTATCGCAGGCGGCCATTCCAGCCTGCATTATATGGAAAAGATTGCTTTAAGCTGGAAAGATTCCGGTATTACAACCGTAACCCAGGCAAAACAGAACGTCAATACCCACAGCCAGCTTCATTACGCAGTTCTGAAATCCCTGGGAATTCAGGGACGGAACCTGATTCCTGCAGAATCCGCCTATCTGGAAACCTGGAGCAAAGAACTGGGATTCAGCCAGGATATGATTACTGAAGCCTGCAGCCGCACGATTCTGACGATACATCAGCCTAATTTTGAATACACAGACCGTATTCTGAGAAACTGGCACAGACAGAACATTCGTACTGCCGCTGACATCCGGAAAGCCGACGCTTCTTTCCAGGCTGCAAAAACCGCAGAAAAATCTGCCCGGTCTGCTTCTGTACGGACAGCCGCTGCAAACCGGTTCAACAGTTTTCCTCAGCGCACCTATAATCTGGAACAGCTGGAAGCAGAGCTGTTAAACAGTGCACACTGAGAGACCTGTTTGCTCCGGGCCGCCGTCACAGCAGTTCACACCCTCTGAAGGATGCACAGCTGCAGACATTATTACATATACCATGAAGGTAATACCCCTGGCTTTCGTATGATACACACCCTGAAGGAGGCTTCCATGGCTTTAAGCAATACACAGTACAACATCTTAATCCGGCGTTATGAGGCCAGGCAACTGGAAAACCGCCATATTGTAATGGAACGGATGGACATGCTCTACCGCCGGTTTCCCAGATTTGCAGAAATCGACAAAACCATTTCTTCCGTTTCTGTGGCACAGGCGCGAAAACTGATGGACGGGGATGACCAGGCCCTTTCCCGCCTGAAAAAAACCATTGCGGACCTCACTGCCGAGAAAAAGCAGATACTGACAGACCATGGATATCCCGCTGACTATTTCGAACCCCCGTACCAGTGCCCGGACTGTAAGGACACCGGATATATCGGCAGAGAAAAATGTCACTGTTTCCGACAGGCTTCCATAGATCTGGTCTACACCCAGTCCAATCTGCGGCAGATTCTGGAACTGGAAAATTTTCAGAATTTTTCCTATGATTACTATTCAGATACTCAGAAAAATCCTTCCACCGGCCTGACCAGCCTTGCCACTGCAAAGCAGGCAGTGGCTGTCTGTCTGGACTTTATTAAAGGATTTGACCTGGAATTCTGCAACCTGTTTTTCTATGGAGATACCGGTATTGGCAAGACTTATCTGTCTAACTGTGTTGCAAAGGAGCTTTTGGACTCCGGACATTCGGTTATTTATTTTACCGCCTCCTCTCTGTTCCACATTTTTGAGAAAAATGTGTTCGGCAGAGAAACGGAGTACAGTGAAGACTATCGAAATATATTTGACTGCGATCTGCTGATTCTGGATGATCTGGGCACGGAGCTTTCCAATGCTTTTACATCCTCTCAGTTATTCCTGTGTCTCAACGAGCGCATCCTGCGGCGGAAATCCACCATTATTTCCACCAACCTGAGTCTGAGTCAGTTAGTTGACACTTACTCAGAGCGCACTTTTTCCAGAATTTCCAGCAGCTACACCATGATAAAGCTATTTGGAAACGATATACGTCTGCAGAAAAAACTGGGACAGGCCAGACAGGGCAGAACGTAACCTGCAGTCTCCGTCCGAAACGGACCAGGACGCAGCCCAAACTCGAAGATACACATAAACATTTTCAATATATATTTATGGAGGACTTTACCATGCAGCGTAACGAACGAAACTATGAAACTATCCCCACCGGCTCTCTGGGCGTGATTCCTCTGGAAAGCTGCCGGGAACTTGGAGAAATGGTAAACCGCTACCTTGTACGGTTCCGTGCGGAACGGGAACACGAACATGAAAATGATATTGCCTTCCGGGGCTACCAGAGAGACACCTATCTGATGGAATGCCACACTCCCCGTTTCGGCAGCGGTGAAGCCAAAGGCGCTATCAGGCATTCTGTCCGTGGTTACGATTTGTTTCTTATGGTGGATGTGACAAATTACAGCCTTACCTACACCGTATGCGGCCATGAAAACCACATGTCTCCCGACGACCACTATCAGGATCTGAAACGTATCATCGCCGCTGTAGGGGGAAAAGCCAGAAGAATCACAGTCATCATGCCCTTCCTCTACGAGAGCCGCCAGCACAAACGCACCGGCAGGGAATCTCTGGACTGCGCCCTTGCCCTTCAGGAATTAATCAGCATGGGTGTGGATAATATTATCACCTTTGACGCCCACGACCCCCGCGTACAGAACGCCATCCCGCTCCACGGCTTTGAAACCGTACAGCCTGCTTACCAGTTTATCAAAAGCATTCTCCGGGAAACCGATGATCTGCAGATCGACAGCGATCATATGATGGTTATCAGCCCGGATGAGGGAGGTACCAACCGTGCAGTATATCTGGCAAATGTGCTGGGTCTTGATATGGGAATGTTCTACAAACGCAGAGATTACAGCAAGATTGTGGACGGCCGCAATCCTATTGTAGCCCATGAATTTCTGGGATCTTCAGTGGCAGGAAAAGACGTGCTGATCATCGACGATATGATTTCCTCCGGCGACAGCATGATTGATGTCGCCACCGAACTGAAAAAACGACAGGCAAACCGTATTTTTGTAGTGGCTACCTTCGGTCTGTTTACCAATGGTCTGGAAAAATTCGACAAAGCAGTGGAAGAAGGTATCATTTATAAAGTGGTAACCACCAATCTTACCTACCAGACACCGGAACTGTTAAGCAAACCCTACTACATTGACTGCGATATGAGCAAATACATTGCCTATATTATTGATACTCTGAACCATGACACATCCATCAGTGATTTGCTGGATCCCTATGAGAGAATTGAATCTCTGGTGAAACGGTACAAAGCCGGAGAAAAAGTCAGATAAAAATTCAGATAAAAAGAATGCGCTTCGCGCATTCTTTTTATTATCATCATAGTTTCTGTAACAAGAATTTTCAGGGAAGGAAACATCCCTTACCTTTTGCTTCCCCACACAATCTGATAATAGGATCTGGCTGTCATGAGATACACAATACCGTAAATCACTGCAAAAACTCCTGTCACAATCAGCGTACAGACTGCGAACAGCCCCGCATTCTGCATTCCAAACAGCAAAAGCAGACGGTTCATCATGGGAAAGGCTGCGGCAAGGTGTATACAGGCCATCACCAGCGGCAGGAAAAACACTTTCAGAATCTGGCTGCGGATAGCACCCCTGGCTTCTCTGGGGCTCATGCCCACTTTCTGCATGATTTCAAACCGGTCTTTGTCCTCATACCCCTCAGATATCTGCTTGTAATAAATAATCAGTACCGTTGCCATCAGAAATACAAATCCCAGAAACAGTCCCAGAAACAGGAATCCGCCGCCGAGAATCAGAAAATTCTCTCTGGTATCCACCTGATTATCCACTCTTAAGATAATCGTTTCCTGCTCGCCCCGGCCCTGATTATAAATTTCTGCCTGCTCTTCGATTTTCCCCGCGCATTCCTGAATCTGCTGTCTGGTTCCCGCAACATCCGCATAAATACGATAGTCAGGTGTACTTGCCCGGTCTCCGTATATTTCTTTCTGCATGTCATACATTTCATTCAGAATATTCTGATCCTTTACAATTATAATGTAGCCGTCATAAATCACATTATTATCCAGCCCTTCCATGGCTGCTGCATCCACATATTCTTTAATCCTGAACATTTTTCCGTTAAAACTATAATTTTCTTCTCCATCTTCTCCCTGTCTGACAGCAACCAGGATTTCATCCTCTGACAGTTCTTTCTGTTCTCCGGACAGACGATGATATTCTTCCAGCGTTATAAATTCCAGCTGACTCAGAGTACCTTCTGCAATTCCGGTTTCAGAACTTCTGCAAATACGCATCTCCTCCCCCTTTTTCCAGGCAGCCACAGACAGAGCCATATAGTCTTTTTCCTCTTTTACCTCAATTCCCACTTCCTGCAGCGCCTGATCCAGCATTTTGTCCGCAGCTTCTCTCTGTTCCGTTGTACAGCCGTACACCCTTATCACAATATCTCTGGGGCACATGGTCTGAACCACATCTTCCATCCCTGCATACAGAGACAGTGTGCCGGCAATCATAACCAGTACCATGGTGCTCAGAATACAGATATTGGCAAGCCCCGCGGCGTTCTGTTTCATCCGGTAAATCATACCGGATACGGAAATAAAGTGGCTGGTCCGGTAATAATATCCTTTTTTCCGGCGCATCAGTTTCAATACGGCCACACTTCCCGCTGTAAAAAGGCAGTAAGTTCCCAGAATTACCAGAAGCACCGCTGCAAAAAACATAAGCAGCGTATCTATGGGATTTTTCACAACAATGGCAATGCCGTATCCAACGCCCAATGCCACAAAGCCAATTAATGTCATCAGCCAGCGTGTTTTCGGTTCTGCTTCTCCCTGATTTGCACTGTGAAGCAGTTCAATGGGCCTGGTCTTTCCCACCTGAAACAGGTTATAAATCAGTGTCACTGCAAAAATGCCCAGAAAGCAGCCTGACATCCCGATGACTGCAGAAACTGAAATTTCAAACCCGAAGGGTATTTCCAGTCCGGTAATACGAAGCAGCACCAGCATTACCAGTTTGTACAGCAGGATTCCCGCCGCCAGACCGCCTGCAATACTGATAAAAGCCACCATGCAGGTTTCCCAGAACATCATCCTGCCGATATGACGCTTTTCCATGCCAAGTATGTTGAACAGGCCAAATTCCTTTTTACGGCGTTTCATAAGAAAGCTGTTGGTGTAAAACAGCAGTACCACGGAAAAAAGCGTAATCACACCGCATCCAAGCCCCAGTATCATCTTCAGCTCCGCGGCTCCGTTCATCTCATCCAGACCTTTATCCCCGGTAATTGCCAGCATAATGTAGTACATGGCCCCGATGCCAATGGCTGCTGCGATAAAGGGCAGGTACAGTTTTCCGTTTTTCTTTAAATTGCTGAATGCCAGTTTTCCATAAAAGAAATTATTCATGTTTTCCACCACCTGTCGTAATTACTGTAAGGGTATCAGAAATTTTCTGATACATTTCCTCATCACTGCCGGAACCTTTGTAAAGCTGATGGAACACCTGTCCGTCCTTGATAAACAGTACCCTTCTGGCACAGCTTGCGGCCCTGATAGAATGGGTCACCATCAGTATGGTCTGGCCTGCCTCATTGATTTCCTGAAACTGAGCCAGCAGGCTGTCCGCCGCTCTGGAATCCAGCGCCCCGGTGGGCTCATCGGCCAGAATCAGCTGAGGATTGGTAATCAGCGCCCGCGCCACTGCAGCGCGCTGCTTCTGCCCGCCGGAAACTTCATAGGGAAATTTATTCAGAATATCTTTAATTTTCAGTTTTTCCGCAATGGGCATCAGACGCGTCCGCATCTCATTGTAATTTTTCCCCGCAAGCACCAGAGGCAGAAAAATATTGTCCTGCAGGTTAAAATTATCCAGCAGGTTGAAATCCTGAAAAACAAACCCCAGGTTCTCTCTCCGGAACTGAGACACCTCTGCCTCCCGGATAGTGGACAGATTTTTTCCGTTCAGCAGCACCAGACCGGATGTTGCTTTGTCCAGAGCCGCCAGAATATTCAGCAGCGTGGTTTTTCCGGAGCCTGACTCTCCCATAATCGCCACATATTCTCCTTTTTCCACAGAAAAACTCACATCACTCAATGCCTGCACCTGATTGCCGCCAAACCTTGTAGTATATATTTTTTTCACATTGCTTACTTCCAGTATCGCCATAATATCCTCCTTATTCTCTGTTTGCTGTTCTAGGTACAGTATACAGAAACTGCCTCTGGTCTGCCTTAACTTTGCCTTACATTTCAAAAGCATTTCTTACAGTTTTGTAAGATTTACGGTAAAGACTGCAGAAAGGCCTGCGGTAAGGGGGGCCCCCTGGAGGGGAAAAGACGGTTGACTGCTCTAAGGTCCCCGTGTTATGATATGCCCTGAGTATCCCGGAATCAAAACCCGCAACAAAAAGAAAGGAAGGAACGATTATGAAACTGACCATCTGCACATCCGAATCTCAGCTTGCCAGTCTGGAACGTCTTTACCTGGAAGCCTTTCCGGCTTCCGAGCGAAAACCTTTTCCCCTTCTTCTGGCAAAAAGCCAGGAAGGTTTCGTGGAACTGCTGGCTCTGGAAGGGGAAGACCATACATTCCTGGGTCTGGCCATTACCGTTCTCCACCAGGATATGGCATTGCTGGATTACTTTGCCGTTGTCCCCGGTATGCGGGGACAGAATAAAGGCTCCGCAGCCCTTTGTCTGCTGAAAGACCGGTATAGGGATAAAAAGCTGATTCTGGAAATTGAAGATCCGGAAGAAGAATCCGAAAACAAAGAAGAACGTCTTCGAAGAAAAGCATTTTATATAAGAAACAACATGGTTGTCATGCCCTGTTCTCTGGAATTATTCGGTATAAAAATGCTGCTGCTCACCAGCGGCCACATGGTATCCTTTGAAGAATATCACAAAATATATGAGGCGGCATTTCCCGGAATCATCGCCGAAAACATAAAGAAACTGCCATAAACGGGTAATCAGAACAGGAGTCTGACTGTGGTTCCTGCTCCCGGTTCTGATTCCACCAGAATTTTATGGCCCAGTTTATTCAGTATTTTCTGTACCAGATACAGGCCGATGCCGGAAGCCTTTTTATCACTTCTGCCATTATAGCCGGTGTATCCTTTGTCAAAAATCCGGGGCAGATCTTCCGGCAGAATTCCCATGCCGGTATCTTTTATGGTCAGGCAGCCGTTCTCCAGATAAATAAAAATATCTCCCGCTGCAGTGTATTTAATGGCATTACTCAGCACCTGTTCCAACACAAAAACCAGCCATTTTTCGTCCGTCACCACCTTTACCTGAAGAGGTTCATAGTGAAGGGTGAGCTTTTTTCGGATAAACATGGGCGCATATTTGCGCACTGCCTGCCGGATCATATGGTCGATCTCATATTCTTTTAACACAAAATCATTGATGCTGCTGTTTAAACGCAGATACTGCAGCACCATCTCCACATACTGTTCAATTTTAAACAGCTCTGATTCGATTTCCCTTTTCTGCCGGTAATACTGCTCCTGGCTGTCAATTTCCTGCTGCAGCAAAAGCCCCATTGCCGCAATAGGCGTTTTGATCTGATGGGTCCACAGAGTAAAATAATCGGTAATGTCTCCCTTTTCCTTTATGAGTTCTTCTACCTGACGTATCCGTTCCAGCCGGACATTTTCCAGCAGTTCCTGATAGAGCCTTTCAATATCATCTTCCGGCCCGGGCAGTTTTTCCGTACCGTTTTTCACGGCTTCCATCTGCCATTCCAGTTTCCTCTTTTTCTGGCAGTAACGCCGGCAGTCCAAAGCCAGAATCAGAATTCCCACCACCATACACAGGCTGATGGCATACACCGCAGGCTCCATAGGAAGCCGGTACAGATACAGCACAGCGGCAAACACTGCGGCAAAAATCATAAAAACAAAAATCCCCATTCGATGGCGGCGGATATATCCTCTCATTTTGTGCATTATCATTTCCTTTCCTGCAGTAAATTTTCTGCTCTGCCATAAACCTGTTACGGAAAGCCTTCTGTATGAATCCTGCTCTGAAACAGGCCTGCGTTTATGTAATCCTGCTCTGCAATAAACCCCTCAGTCCAGAGTATAACCGATTCCCTTCCTGGTCCGTATCATACCCTCAATCCCGGCTTCTTCCAGTTTTTTCCGCAGCCGGGCCACATTTACCGTAAGGGTATTATCATCTATAAAATTATCGGATTCCCACAGCCGCTCCATGAGTTTCTCTCTGGTGACGATTTTCCCCTTCTGTTCTGTCAGTGTTTTCAGGATTCCGATTTCATTTTTGGTGAGCTCCACCTGAACTCCTTCATAAAGCACCGTACCTCTGCTGCTGTCGAAAATCATGCCCCGGTGTTCTAACAGGTTATTTTCCCCGGCAAAATCATAAGTCCGCCGCAGCATGGCCTGTACCTTTGCCTGCAGCACATTCAGATCGAAGGGCTTTGCCACAAAATCGTCTCCCCCCATATTCACTGCCATTACAATATTCATGTTGTCCGAAGCCGAAGAAATAAAGATTACCGGCACTCTGGAGATTTTTCGTATTTCATCACACCAGTGATATCCATTGTAAAAGGGCAGAGAAATGTCCATCAGTACAAGCTGTGGTTTCTGTGCCACAAAAACCTGCAGTACATCTTTAAAATCTTCCACGCATACAGCCTCATACCCCCATCCCTCCATATGCTTCTGTATGGCTTTGGCAATGACTTCATCGTCTTCCACAATCAGCAGTCTGTACATGATACCATCTCCTCCATAATTCACTATTCTCTGGAACTGTCAATTTTATTGCGTATTTCCTGCATCCGATAGTCCAGCCGCTCAATTGAGTCCGCGCATTTCTTTAACTGGCTTACAATTTCATCCGTGTCATCCACATCTTTCTTGTATTTCAGTTTGTGCTCCAGGCTGGCCCAGAAATCCATGGCGATTGTGCGGAACTGTACTTCCACCTTCATATATTCTTTTTTCGCCGACAGAAAAATCGGTACGTTCAGAATATGATGAAGGCTCCGGTACCCGTTGGGCTTGGGATTTTTAATATAGTCCTTTTCCCGCACCAGAAAAATATCGTCCTGCCTGATAAGAAGAGCTGCCAGACGGTAAATATCATCGGGAAACGAACAGATCACCCGAACCCCGGCCACATCCGTGAGGTTTTCCCGAATACTTTCCACCGTCACGGGAAATTTCTTCCGTTCCAGTTTCTCATAGATACTTTTGGGGGATTTCAGCCTGGTCTTGATGGATTCAAATGGATTCCTGTTATAGGCCTGGGAAAAATCCTCATTCAGCACCTTCAGTTTGGTTTCCACTTCCATAATGGCCGCCCGGTATTCCATCATCAGCCGGTTAAAGGAGCCGGAACCTCTCAGTTCTTCTTCCTGTACTTCTATAATACGGGACTGCTTTTCCAGGGCTTTTGCCTGTTCTGCCACCTTCTGTTCCAGCTGTTTTTTATATTCAAACAGTTCCACAGCATTCTGTATTCTTTTGCGGACGATGGAACTCTCAAAAGGTTTGCGTATAAAATCTGATACCCCCAGTTCAAAGCACCTGTTTTCCGCCTCTACCCCATGTTCACCGCTTATGATCAGAACCGGGATTTTCCCCATCCATCCCCTTCGTCTCATTTCTTCCAGAACCTGAAAGCCATCCACCCCCGGCATCTGCAAGTCCAGAAGAACCACTGCTGTTTCCTTCTGATGTTCCTGCAGCTTCTGCAGCGCCTGGGCTCCGTCCTCTGCCATCTCCATCCTGTAATCCTGCTCCAGTATATTACGCAGTAACTCCCGGTTTATTTCCACATCATCTGCTACGATTATCCTTTGCATATCCTTCTCCCGTATATTTTACCGGATCACCCTCTCCACGAGTACCCATAATTATTTTATCTTACCGAAATACTTTCACCCATGAATGTAACAGGGTCTCCCTGTAAGATAATAAAAACCACCTGCAATCTTAACAGCAGGTGGATTCTGATTTCCAAACATTATGCCCGGCTAAAGTTTCTTCGATAAGCATAATAAATTATTATAAAATTTTTATGAAAACTTACAGCGTTACACCACCTGCAATTTTTTCATTGATTACATAATAAGCCATGTTTTCTTCCGGTTTGATGTATAAGCGAATGGATTTGATGGATGATTCTCTGTGTCCTTCTGACACATAAGCCTGTTTTGCTCTTTCCAGAATCTCTTTTGTGAAAATTTCCTGGCCATGGAACTGAAGATAGATTTCTTCTATTTTTTCTGTTTTGGCCTCCCCTTTCTTTGCGGGAGCTTTTTTAGCAGTTTTCTTTGCGGGAGCTTCTTTCTTCACGGTCTCTTTTTTCGTTTCTGCGGTCTTCTGAGTCTCTTCTGCTTTTTCTGTCGTCTTTTTTACCTCTTTTACTTCTGTGTCAACAGCACTTTCTTTTGCTTCCGCTGCCGGCTTTGCTGTTGCCTTTACCGGAGTTGCTTTTACCTCTTTCTTTTCGATTGCCATCCTGGTTTCCTCCCTGATTTTTTACTGACAGACTAAAAATTTTTCCATTGCCAACAGAGCTTCTTCTTCATCGCTTCCATCAGCCACTATATTAACAGTCATTCCCTTTGACGGATTAAATGCCATGATCCCCATAATACTTTTCGCATTGATTCGTGCTTCATTGTTCTCCAGCCTGATTTCACTGTCAAACTGACATGCCACCTGCACCAACTCTGCAATTGGATTGCTGTACTCTTTAGCTACATTAGATACAATAATTTTCTTCTCGCTCATCTTATCTCTCTTTCCCATGTAATACTATCATGCCAGCCGTTTCCCTGTGTCATACACCTTTATAAATATACTCCAACGGCTTTTCTTTTTCAAGTGCTTTTCTGCAAAACTGGTAATTTCCACTGAACTGCTATCCTTTATCCGAGAAAAACTGAACAATTTTTCAAACATTTTTTCCTTGACAATCCTGATTATCTCCCTAAAGTACCAGTTTTATCCCTGCTTGCAGTATGCTTTATCTACCTGAATTACCACATAATGGTTTTCCCCCAGCAGCGCGCAGGTTCTCTTCTGTATCTGCTCCGTTAAATCCTCATCGCTCATTTCGTATTCATACGGAACCACCACATCAAAAATCAGGTTGGTGTGGGTAGGTCCTGCAACCACTCGAAAATCATGCATGGTAATCACATCATCCATGTCATGAATCAGCTTTTCCACCTTATGCTTCAGCTCCAGAATATGTTCATCTTCCGTAACTACCGGATCCATATGAATGACCGCATCGCAATGAAGGTTCCTGCGCAGCTCTCCCTCCACGTTATCCACCACATCATGAAGTTCCAGAATATTTCCTTCTGCCGGAACCTCTGCATGAAGGGAAATAATCAGTCTGCCTGGGCCATAATCATGCACCAGCAGGTCATGAATGCCGCAGATTTCCTGATGTGACAGTACGGTTTCCTCAATCCTGTGAACCAGATCTTCATCCGGCGCCTGCCCCAGCAGGGGATTCAGTGTCTCCCTGGCCGCGCTGATTCCTGCATAGAAAATGAATATTCCCACCAGCACACCGCAGTACCCGTCAATCTGAACCTCCCAGATTTCTCCCACAATGGCTGCCAGCAGCACCGCCGTTGTGGCGCAGGTATCGCTCAGACTGTCTGTAGCTGTGGCACGCATGGCTGCAGAATCCAGCTTTCTGCCAATCCTGTAATTATAATATGCCATGTATAATTTTACCAGAATAGAGAAAAATAAAATTGCTGCCGTCAGCGTCTGAAATTCCACCGGTTTCGGATGAATAATCCTGGAAACCGAATTCTGAACCAGCTCAAAAGCCATAAGGATAATCGCTCCGGAAACAATCAGCCCTGCAATATATTCTATTCTGCCATGTCCAAAAGGATGACCCATATCCGGTTTTGCACCTGCCATTTTAAAGCCCACCAGCGTTACACAGGAAGATCCGGCGTCAGACAGGTTGTTAAAAGCATCCGCTGTAATGGCAATGGAATGACTTATGGTACCCGCCAGAAATTTTCCCAGAAACAGCATCAGGTTCAGAAAAATCCCCACCATGCCGCAGAGCATCCCATACTGTTGTCGTACTTTTGGATTTTTTACATCATCTTTGTTCTTTATCCATAAATTTATCAGTATCGTAACCATGTCAGCCCCCTGCAATTTTTCCAAATCAGTCAGCCATCCTGTTTCACCGTTTCCTGTTATTATATGAAAACTTCGCTTATTGTATCATAAATAAAACCAAAGGAAAAGTATTTTTTCATGGTATTTTTCCAAAATACATGTTATAATTACTTTCGTATTTTTTTCAGCTGTTCAGAAGCCCCAGGCTCCGGACATATCTGATCTGTCCGCTTTCTGTTTCCGCGGCTTCTGAGCTGTTACCATTTTTTTGGAAAAGGAGAGTAAATTTATGTTGGAAAAATTTTTCAAACTGGAACAAAACAACACTACGGTAAAAACTGAAATTATAGCAGGATTTACCACCTTCATGACAATGGCATACATTCTGGCTGTGAACCCCAATATTCTGGCTGTTGCCGGTATGAATCCCAGCGCAGTGCTGATTGCCACAGCTCTGGCTTCTTTTGTGGGTACGCTGCTGATGGCCCTGCTTGCCAACTATCCTTTCGCCCTGGCTCCCGGCATGGGACTGAACGCCTACTTTGCCTACACAGTTGTTGTCAGTATGGGATACAGCTGGCAGGTAGCTTTGTTTGCTGTATTTGTGGAAGGTGTTCTTTTTATTATTTTATCCCTCACCAATGTACGTGAAGCTATTTTCAATGCCATTCCCATGACTTTAAAATCAGCTGTGGGCGTTGGTATCGGTCTGTTTATCGCTTTTATCGGATTACAGGACGCCAAACTGATTGTGCACAGCGACGCCACTCTGGTAACCTACCAGACCTTCAAAGGTGATACCTTCCATTCTGTCGGTGTGGGCGCAATCCTTGCCCTGCTGGGTGTGCTGATTACTGCTGTTTTACTGGTAAAGCAGATAAAAGGCGGTATTCTTCTTGGTATCCTGATTACCTGGGTTCTGGGTATCCTCTGTGAACTTACAGGTATTTATGTACCTTCTCCCGATGCCGGTATGTATTCTGTCATTCCATCCGGTATCGTAAGTCTTGATTTTTCTTCCTTTAAAGAAACTTTCGGCGCTGTGTTTACCGTAGATTTTGGCACTCTTAAAATAGGAAACTTTCTCATTATCATGTTCTCCTTCCTGTTTGTGGATTTATTTGATACCCTTGGAGCTTTAATCGGTGTTTCTTCCAAAGCGGACATGCTGGATGAAGATGGAAAACTGCCTCAGATTAAACCAGCTCTTTTGTCTGACGCTATCGCCACCTGTGTGGGCGCCCTGTTCGGTACCTCCACAACCACCACTTATGTGGAAAGCGCTTCCGGCGTAACCGCAGGGGGACGTACCGGACTTACTTCACTGACCACAGCACTTCTGTTCCTGTTATCCGTTATTTTCTCCCCCTTATTCTTAAGCATTCCGTCTTTTGCCATTGCGCCTGCTTTGATTATTGTGGGATTCTACATGATGGGTTCTGTTATGAAAATTGACTTTGAAGATATGGCAGAAGCGATTCCGGCCTTCCTGTGCATTATTGCAATGCCGCTGGCCTACAGCATTTCCGAGGGAATTTCCATCGGCGTTATTTCCTGGACTGTTATCAATCTGCTGACAGGAAAAGCCGGAGAAAAGAAAATCAGTATTCTGATGTATGTACTGACCATTCTGTTTATCCTGAAGTATATTTTCTTATAAAAAATCTGTACGGATTTTTTACGTCATTCCGATGTGAAAAACATCTGAAACAGTATATGGATTAAAGAACAAAACGACCCGCCGCTGCTTCCCAGACAGATAATGTTCTGTGAAGCAGCGTTTTTATTTCAGTCAGTCTGACTGCATATGATTTTCTCCATAAATCTCCCAGGCAGGATAAGGCCGGTCAAAATGATATCCCAGTTTTTCTGCCAGTCCCACAGACCACAGATTCTGGGCATCCCAGCTTGGATACAAGCCACGGTCCAGGCATTCCAGTATGAGTCTGGCTCCGCACACAGAGGCCAGTCCTTTTCTCCGATGGGACTGTTCCGTCCCGATTTCCACTTCAATTCCGCCCTGATAAACCGTATAGGAGGAGGCTCCCGCCACCAGTTTTCCCTGCCGCACCACTGCTGCTCCCAGCCCCCGCCTGTGATATTCCTCATAATCGGCAAACTGAGAGGTGAAGTCTAAAGCCCAGGGCAGATTCCGGGTCTGATTAAAAATTTCCTCGTCTATGAGTTTTACTTCATATTCCGGTTTCAGGGTGTTTACAATCTCTTCCAGCTTCTTCCGGTCAAAAATCCCCGGTTCCTTTTTGATGGCATACCGTTCCACCCGCCTGCAGCGGCCGCCATAAGCCTTCTCTATTTCCTCCGCCCAGCTTTCTCCTGTCTCATCCAGAGGCGGCACCATAATCAGAAATTCACGGCTTTTACTTTCCACTTCCTCCGTTACCAGTTCTCTGTCCGGTTTTCCTGCAAAAAAACAGAAATCCGCCAGAAGTATTCTGGCAGAATCGGGCTGTATGGGAGAGTCTGCCCAGGCCTCTCCCATACAGCCCTGCAGACAGGACCAGATCAGGGATTCCTGCCATCCTGCAAACAGCGGACTGATACATTCCATATGATCCTTTTCTATTCTGTAAATACTCATCTGTACACCTTTCTCATAATTACCAGGGAATAATATTCCGCCTTTCCTGCAGGCAAAAATTGAATGCTAATTTTCAGCTTTAAGAAATACCCCTTCTCCTTTACTGTAAACCTGCACTGTTTTAAACCCACAATTGTAAAAGATTTCCCTCAACTCTTTTTTGCTGTATATTCTTACATCTCCGCTTTTTGAAAAGGGAAACCAAAATTTATTTGCTATAAATCTGACCACTGCTCCAAAATCAGGATCAGCTATATAGACTGTACCGTTTTTCTTCAAAACCCTTTTACATTCATTTACAAACCCTTGTGGATTGTCAAAATGATGGAATGCACAACATACAGTTATAATATCAATACTTTCATCACTCCATTCAAGCGGATAGCATGGTTTTACCTCAAAATTTATATCAGGATACCGCATCTTTGCAGAACAAATCATGTTCTCAGATATATCTATTCCATTTGCCTGGATTTTTGCTTTTTTCGATAATTCCCGCAGCAGAGTTCCATTTCCACATGCAACATCAAGGACAACATTACCCTCATGCAAATCTATAGTGTTAGATAGTTCCATAATATGAAATCTTGTATATTGTCCTTCCCTTGACGCATCATATTCAGATGCTATTTTATTGTATGCAATTCTTGATTCTTCTGTTTTCTTATTCACGTAATTTCCCCGCTCCTGATTTCTCCGTTTGATTATATCACTTCCATTCACTGTTTGCCATTATAAAGAAGAATGCGCATAGCGCATTCTCCGCGCACGAGCGGATTGCGTAGCAATAAACATCAACCCCGCGAGCTGCGCATCATTACTGGCAATAGTATTATTTTTGTAAAACTCTGTTCTTAAATCATCCATCTTACATTCCTCAATATCATTAAGAATATTGTCAGGCGGAATATCCGAAACTTTTTCACGTGTCTGGTGAAATCCAAGACGCAAACTCGTTTCCTAATTTCTAACATAAGATACTTTTATGTCTTTTTTATCCTTTTATTTACTTATATTACACGGATTTTCCTATCCTATTTTTCGTTTTCGATTTTTTATAAGCAAAATAGAAGCAGCGTATTTTTTAACCTCTGCCATTATTTTACATTTAACAGCTCTTCCATTTTTCCTTGTATATAATCAATATCTGGAAAAATCAGATGAATCCCTCTTCGATACATCGCTATCACTTCCCGTAAATTAACAGTCAATTCCCTGTTCAGTTTGCTGTGTATCATAATAGGGTTATTTTCAATCGTATGTACGTGGTC
>OFHM01000954.1_pt1 | contig 20971 bp, 13 predicted proteins | sample 1521311 | NCBI WGS metagenome assembly OFHM01 (sample SAMEA3504083, study PRJEB24116) | mouse gut metagenome | biome: mouse gut; feature: mouse-associated habitat; material: faeces | place: Denmark | collected 2011 | reverse complement strand
AAATAAGCCCTGACTTCCCGGAGGTTTTTGCATACCACCGCCATGCAGTCCTCCAGAAAACCTTCCGCCTCTTCCAGCGTCTCCGCCACATTCTCGGGAAACAGTTGCCGCTGATTTTCCAGGAAACACTCCAATACGTCTTCGTCAAATTGCTGCATCATTCTGCCCTCCTTTGTTTCTCTGTAGTTCTTACACCCATGATAATACGATTGAACGACTATGTCAATATCTTCTGTCATACATCTTCTATTTTCTATTTTCTGTCTTTCTGCCGCCCCTTCTGGCTCAGGTATAGCGCAGCAGCTCCAGGGGATATTCGATGATGGCGTCCGCGCCGCCCGTCTCCAGCTCTTCCCGCTGCCGGAAGCCCCAGAGAGCCCCCACCGTGAAAGCGCCCGCGCTTTTGCCTGTCTTCATGTCCGTGGCCGTGTCCCCCAGATAGAGGATGTCCGCCGCCGTAAGCTCCAGCCGCCCCAGGATCCGGAACACGCCGTCGGGGCTTGGCTTGATGGCCATGCCCTCCTTCTGTCCCTCTATCACGTCGAAATAACCCTTGCCGTACAAAGTCTCGATGACGTTGACCGTCTCGGCGTGGGGCTTGTTGGAGAGCACCGCCAGCTTCACCTTCTGGGCCTTCAGGGCTGCCAGGAGCTCCGGAATGCCCTCATATGGCCGCACCTGGTACATGCAGTTCTCCCGGAATATCTCCCGGTACAGGGCATAGGCCTCGTCAAAATGCGCAAGCTCCGCGTCCCCGGCCGCAGCCAGGGCCCGCTTCACCAGATTAGCCGCGCCGTCCCCCACAAAATATTTATACTGTTCTTCGGAAAAGGGACCGTATCCAAAAGCCTCCATCGTCCTGTCTCCGCTGTATTTGATGCTGTGGATGGAATCGGAAAGCGTCCCGTCCAAATCGAAAATCACTGCTTTTTTTCTCATGTAATCCATTCCTTCGCTTCCTGGTAGAGCCTGCCCACCGGCAGTCCTACTACATTATTGTAATCTCCTTCAATGCCCCGGACATATCTGGCAAAGACGCCCTGTATCCCATAGGCTCCCGCCTTGTCCAGGCATTCCCCGGAGGAGACGTAATCGGATATCTCCTTCTTTGTCAAAGAGTAGAAAGAGACTTTCGTCCTCTCGTAAAATGTTTTGCGGCATATCTCGCTTCCGCCGCTTTCTCCGGCAGCCGGACGGTACAGCAGCGTCACCCCCGTGTACACCTCATGGCTCTTCCCGGAAAGTCCTTCCAGCATCCCCGCCGCATCCTCTGAATCTGCGGGCTTGCCCAGGATATGTCCCTCCAGCGCCACCACTGTATCCGCGCCGATTACGATAGTGTCTTCCGCAGCCTCCTCCAGGGCCGCCAACACAGCTTCCGCTTTCTGACGTGACAGCTCCTCCACCAACTGCCCCGGATCCAAGACGGCGGCTTTTTCCTCCACATCGCTCACCCTTACCTCAAAGGGAAGCCCAATCTGCTCAAGCAGCTCTCTCCTGCGCGGAGAAGCCGATGCCAATACTATTTTCATGCAAACCTCCAGCCGCTATAAGCGGCTTCCGCTATAAGCGGCTTCCGCCCTGTGCGGCCTCCTTTTCTCATACGCTTTCATGATGGGTCTCCGGAATGAATATCCGCGTCATCTGTTCCTCCTCCACGGACATCTTCTTCGCCTCCGCTACCGCCTCGCGGCAGAACGCCTCCTGGGAACAATGGGCGGGCCGGCCTCTCTTGCTTGCCTTCACATAAGTCCCGTCCGCCTGCAGCACAGAGGCCTTCACATTGTCGTCCAGCTGGCTGCGCAGAATGTGCAGCAGCTTCTCCTTCAGTTCCGGCCGCTCCACCGGAAACAGGATTTCCACCCGCTTCTCCAGGTTCCGGGGCATCCAGTCCGCGCTGCCGCAGTAGATTTCATAGTGCTCGTCGTTCTCAAAGTAGAAAATCCGGCCATGCTCCAGGAAATTGCCCACGATGGAGCGCACGGTGATATTCTCGCTGACCCCCTTTATGCCCGTCTTCAGGCAGCAGATGCCCCGGACGATCAGCTCAATCTTCACCCCTGCCGCCGCCGCCTCATACAGCGCCGCGATCACATCCTGGTCGCAGAGGGAGTTCATCTTGGCGATGATGTGGGCCCGTCTTCCCTCCATGGCGAATTTCTTCTCCCTGTCTATCAGGGCAAGGAAGCGGTCCTTCAGCCACAGAGGCGCCAGAGACAGCTTGTTCCACACCAGCGGCTCGGAATATCCCGACAGCATGTTGAATACGGCGGTGGCATCTTCCCCAATGGCTTCGGAACAGGTAAACATCCCAAGATCCGTATACAATTTAGCTGTGGAATCGTTGTAGTTTCCCGTTCCAAGGTGAACATATCTGCGGATTCCGTCTTCCTCTTTCCGGACCACCAGTGCAATTTTACTGTGGGTTTTCAGCCCTACCAGTCCGTAAATCACATGGCAGCCTGCTTTTTCCAGTTTTTTTGCCCATACAATGTTATTTTCCTCATCAAACCGTGCTTTCAGTTCCACCAGTACGGATACCTGTTTTCCATTCTCAGCAGCCTGAGCCAGAGAGGCAATAATGGGGGAATTGCCGCTGACACGGTAAAGGGTCTGTTTGATGGCCAGCACGTCCGGATCCAGGGAAGCCTGTCGGATAAAATCCACCACCGGGTCAAAGGTCTGGTAGGGATGGTGCAGCAGAATGTCCCCTTTTCGGATCGCGGCAAAAATATCTTCTCCCGGTACAATCTGAGGCACACGCTGGGGCTGATATGGCTCGTAGCGCAGGTCGTCTGCCCCTTCTGTTCCATACATTTTCATCAAAAAGGTCAGATCAAGAGGTCCGTTAATCTTAAAGATATCTTCCTGTGCAATATGAAGGTCTTCTTTCAGAATTCCCAGAAGCCGCTTATCCATTTTATCTTCCACTTCCAGCCGGATAACCTCTCCCCATTGACGCTTCTTTAACTGTTTCTGGATTTCCTGCAGCAGGTCTTCTGCCTCGTCCTCGTCGATGGTAAGGTCTGCATTCCGCATAATCCGGTACGGCCAGGCACATACCACATGGTAATTCAGAAACAGCCGGTGAATGTTGCGCTCAATAATCTGTTCCAGCAGAATAAAGGTTTTGCTGCCTTCATCCTGAGAGGGAATCTGTACAATTCTGGAAAGTACCGAGGGCACCTGCACTGTGGCAAATTCCAGTTCTTCTTTCCTGTCTCCCTTTTTATTCAGCAGAGCTGCAATATTTAAAGACTTGTTCCGAATCAGCGGAAAAGGCCGGGAAGCGTCTACAGCCATGGGAGTCAGTACCGGGTATACGGTTTCCTCAAAATAACGGTCCACATATTCACCCTGGACCTCATCCAGTTCTTCATAGGCGGAAATAATTTCAATTCCGTGGTTGTGAAGCAGGGGTACCAGAGAACGGTTATAGGTACTGTACTGCATCTCCACCAGAGCTCTGGTATCTTTATTGATGGCTTCAAGCTGCTCTTTTGCCGTCATTCCTGCAATATCTGTCTTTTTATATCCCGCATGGACCATGTCTTTCAGGGAAGCTACCCGCACCATAAAAAATTCATCCAGGTTCGATGAGGTAATACTTACAAACTTTAACCGTTCCAGCAGGGGAATATTTTTATCTCTGGCTTCATTTAACACCCGGTAATTAAACTTCAGCCAGCTCAGTTCCCGGTTTTCATAATATTCCGGTTTCAGATAATCCTTTTCTTTGTCCATTTTATATCCTCCCTTAAAACACTTTCTTTTCTCTGATTCTTGGTTTTACACTGAAAACCTCTTCAAAGGAATTGGCATAAGCGGAAAAAAGTCCTTTTTCCAGTACAATGCTCTCTGAGGATTCCACGGTAATCACCAGTTCCCGGTCCTGCAGAGCCGCTTTGATATTCCGGAACTTCTGCCTGTGGCTTCGATCCATGGCATTGGCAATTTTGAGAATAGCTGTGAGCTTTGATACCGTCATATAGCCTTTCTGATCCATTTTATCGCTGACGCTGCTGTAAGGCTGCAGAGGCTGAGAATTGTATTTTACGGCGTTTGCCACAATTTCCCGCTCTATGTGGGTCATGCCGATAATCTCAGTGGCCATGATAATCTGGTAAGAACATTCCGCCTGATTTACCAGGCTGATATAGCGGCCGCAGTCGTGAAGGATGGCAGCCACCTGCAGCAGCAGACGTTCCCGTTTGCCCATACCATGAACTTTCTTCATGGCGTCAAAGATCGAGACTGTCATATTGAGGACGGCTTCCGTATGGCTGGAATAGCCCTGATAGCGTTCTGCCAGATTCCGGGCGGCGGCCAGTACGTCTTCCTCAAAATCGTGCTCAAAATAAATCATGCGCTTTTTTTCCGCATAGGCGCAGACAATGCCGTCGCTGATATTTACCCCGGGCACCCAGATATATTTTGCATTCAGCTCCTCGCTGAGACGTTTGTACAGCACCACCGACGGAAGAATCAGAGGATCGTGTTCGTTGGCCAGATTTAATTCCAGAGAAATTTCTTCCGCAGATTTCCGGTACCATTTATTCAGCATTTTGATAAAACGCTCGGTTTCTATGGTTCCATCCTCTTCTTTTTTGGAAAATCCCTTCGTCATTTCCTCAACGTAATCTCCCATGATAATTACATATTTCATTTCCCGCTCCTGCAGGTAAATACGTTTGAAAATTTCCAGCTCCTTGTCAATCAGCTCCTGTATCTGGGTTTCGTAGTGGGAAACCAGATTTTCAATTTTAGACAGTTTTTCCCGAATGCGCATAATACCCAGTTCAATATGCTGGGTGGTAATGGCTGTCCCCTTCCGAAACAGGGTAATCTGCATACTGCCCCCTCCAACGTTGACTACCGCTGCTCCTTTCTGAATCATTTTTTCAAATTTCGGCAGGATTGCCAGGGATTTATAATCCATCAGCCGATGTTCGGAATTGCTGAGTACCATTACTTCGATTCTGGTGTGGAGGCGGATCTGATCCAGAATAAAGGGGGCGTTGCTTACATTCCGAAATACATTTCCCGCACAGGCCTCATAATCGTCAACCTTATACCCATCCATAATGGAGCGGAATTCTTTTAAAATCTGACAGAGTTCTTCCACCAGTTCATATCCGATCACGCCTTTGCCAAAAGCGTCCCGGCCCAGTTCCACATGGCTGCGTATATAATCAATGGGACGTATTTTCCGGTTTGCGGAAATTTCAAATATTTTCAGGCTCACTTCATAAGAGCCGATGTAAATTGCTGCAAATGTCGTAATTTTCATACCTGTTCCTTTCTGCCGGATCTCTCTGGTCCCGGCTTCTGACTCACTGCTTTCCCAGCAGGTAATCAATAAACTGCCGGGCGGTTCTGCCGGAAAGCCCTCCGTGGCTCAGTTCCCACTTATTCGCCTCTGCCAGCAGTTCTTCCGCTGCCATGGGGATCTGATGTTTCCGGGCCAGCCTTTGCACAATCTCCTGGAATTCTTTTTTATCCGGTTTTCCAAAATAAATGGTAACGCCAAACCTGGAAGCCAGAGACAGCTTTTCCTGCACCGTATCGTTTGTATGAAGTTCATCATCGCGTTCTGCTTTATCACTGAATTTTTCCCGTACCAGGTGTCGTCGGTTGGAAGTAGCGTAAATCAGCACGTTGTCCGGTTTTTTCTCCAGCCCTCCTTCGATGACTGCTTTCAGATATTTGTATTCAATTTCAAATTCTTCAAAAGACAGGTCATCCATATATATGATGAATTTATAATTTCGATTCTTAATCCTTCCGATTACATCATTCAAATCCTGGAACTGGTGTTTGTAAATCTCAATCATTCGAAGACCCTGTTCATAATACTGGTTGATGATTGCTTTTATACTGGTTGACTTGCCCGTACCAGCATCCCCGAACAGCAGACAGTTATTGGCCCGTCTGCCTTTAACAAAGGCCTCGGTATTATCAATCAGTTTCTGCTTTGCAGTCTCATAGCCTACCAGATCGTCCAGATGTACATGGGCAATGTTGGCAATGGGTACAATTTTCACCTGACGATCTTCATGTTCCACGCGAAATGCTTTATGTAAACCCAATTTGCCCACACCGAATTCCCGGTAAAATTCTGTCACTTCATCCTTAAACTCTTCTACTGTTTCTGTCTGCTCCAGGCGGACGCTTAAGGCACAGATTCTGTCCCGGATCCGATGGTTGAAGACTTTTCCTCCCCGGTGGGCCCTCTTATAATCTTTCAGGATGGCAAATTCCGGAAGTTTCAGTTCTTTCTGAAGTTCCAGTAAGTCGAAGTCGAACAGTTCCTTGAAGATGGCGAAATCATGGAGCGCCAGTTCGTTAATGCTCCCGGTAATTCTGCCTTTGATTTCGCAGGATGTGCTGTAGGCATTTTCATGATTCACCAGAAGGAATGTCAGATAATTTTGCCAGAGATTTCCTTCAAACCCATGACTGACGGAAAGTTCTGTGAGATGATGGATGCATTCATAGCTCAGAGAAAGAAGTTCTGTCCTGGAACAGTCCTTATCTCTGTAATGCTCCATGATCCAGGTAAAATCTGCAAGAATTTTCCCCTGTTCAAATTCCCGGTATAAAATCAGTTTTTCCGTATTTGTCATTTTTCTTCCTCCTGCTGCTAATAATTCCCCAGTATTTTAATGGAAAGGGCTCCTTCCTGCAGCCCTTTCAGGGCATTCTGCACAGCGCCGTCTCTGAGATTTCCTTCCATATCCACAAAAAAGCGGTACTCGAAGCTCCTGTCCTTAACAGGCCTGGATTCAATTTTTACCATGTTCAGGTTGTTGAAGATCATATGGGAAAGCATGTGATACAGGGAGCCGCTTTCATGAGATATTTCAAAACAGATACTGATTTTATCTGCTCCCTTCTGACAGATTTTTCTGCCGGAAACAATAATAAATCTGGTGCTGTTTTCATCACTGTAATTGATATGATCTTTCAGAATTTTAAGTCCGTAAATGTCCGCAGTCACAGTGCTTGCTATGGCAGCCTGTTCTTTTCGGCCATCTTCCAGAATCTTTTTGGCAGCCATAGCGGTATTCTTTGCCTTTACCCGTTTCCAGTCCCTGTGCTCGTCCAGAAAGTCCACGCTCTGCATAAGGGCCTGAGGGTGGGAATACACATGGGTAATATCAGAAAGGCTGCTGCCCGGAAGCCCAAGCAGTGCGTGTTCCACTTTGATGGTCTGCTCTGCCACAATGTAGTTTCCGTATTCCACCAGCAAATCAAAGTTTTCTCCCACAATTCCGGCAGAGGAATTTTCTATGGGAAGGACTGCATAGTCTGCTTCTCCGCTGCGGATGGCCTCCATGGCGTCCCGCCAGGTCTCCACATGGTAATTGTCTGTATCTTCTCCGAAATAGGCCTTCATGGCAATCTGGCTGTAGGCACCCTCTGTTCCCTGATATACCACTTTATGGCTGGTAAAGGGCAGCCTGTCCACCTGGACAAAGCCAGTTTCCAGTCCCTGTCCGTGCTGAATCATCATCTGATACTGACGTTTCCGGCTGAGAGCCATAATCTGTTCAAACAGCTCCCCTGCATCGTAACGGTTCTCTTCTGTATGAACCAGCTCCTTTATCTTTGTCAGTTTCTCCTGTTCCCGTATTTTGTCCAGCACCGGTTTTCCCGTGGATATTTTATATTCTGCAACCTCTGTGGTCAGCTTCATCCGTGCTTCGTACAATGCCACGATCTGACGGTCAATTTTATCTATTTCTTCCCGAATTTCACTTAAATCTTTCATATGCCACTTCCTCATCAAAGTATATAATTATCATATAACAACTGAGCCTTAAAGGCAAGTTTGTATCTGTATTTTCATGGAAAAAGCCATGGCTCTTTCTGAAAAAGAGCCATGGCTTTTACAGGGTTTATTCCGGCATGTAAATATAGTTGCACCGCAGTACGTCAGAAACCATGTCATATTTATCTACCAGGATCAGAGACAGCACATTATTGCCCTCCGGTATTGGTATGGGCTCTTTGTATTGCTGAGATTCCTGCGTGGGCACCGTGTCATCCCAGGTATAATATACCGTACATCCCTCCGGAATATGGACCACAATGGTTTCCGGGGTGTAAAAATTCCCGCCGTAAGGAGCTACCTGAGGAGGATTGGGCTTCTGCTTTTTTATCTGAAAAACTTCTTCCGTTTCCTGGCTGTACAGGCCGAACTGATTGCGGGCAACTGCCCGAAGCCTGGTGTTTTTTCCCGGTTCCATCAGAATGGGAGTATGATATTTTCTTCCCTGTACCGGGTCTGTGCCATCGGTGGTATAATAGATTTCACAATCCCCTTCTCCGGTAAGTTCCACAAAGGTTTCTCCCTGGTAAATGCCGCCTTTGGGATCAGAACGGGGAGGCTTTGGAAGATATTCATCAAACAGTTCCAGGATATCTTCATCCGTTACCTGTCCGCTTAATTTCTGAATGGCTCCATAATTCTGCTGTTCTGCGTAAATCTGAATCAGCTGTTCGTAGGCCGCAGAATAATCTTCATCCAGTTTCAGTACCTCTAACAGAAATTTCCGTGCACTGTCATTCTGTTCCTGTGCCAGGAAAATTTCTGCCAGACGCATACGGGCATCCAGACTGTCTGTCTGGAGCTTTAATGCCCGCCGCAGATATTTTTCCGCTTTCCGGTAGTCATTTCTGCTCTGGTAATCATCTGCCTTTTTCATCTGATATTCGTAGGAATTACTCCGGGCATACGTTACAAGCAGCACAATTCCTGCCAGTAAAACTGCCAGAATTACCAGGGCGAGGACTGCCCAGGTGGGATATTTCTTTTTTCGTCCGGATTTTGTTTTTCCGGAAGGGGCGGATTTGCTTTTTCCTGCTGTTTTCTGTTTTCCTTTTCCCGATGCTTTATGGCTCTGTATTTTTTTCTTTTTCTCCTGCAGCAATCCCCGCAGAAAGTCATCTTCCAGAAGATTGTAATCTGACACAATCTGAGCCTCTGCCCCGCATACGGAACAGTATACACAACCGGTTCTCAGTTCTGCACCGCAATTTGCACATTTCATCCTTCCTGCCCCGTTTCTATGCTCTGTACGCAGTTATTCATCAGCATTGCAATGGTCATGGGCCCTACGCCTCCCGGAACAGGGGTAATGGCAGAAGCAAGAGGCTCCACTTCATCAAATTTTACATCTCCGCACAATCTGTTATTTTCATCCCGGTGAATTCCCACGTCGATTACCACAGCGCCTTTTTTCACATATTCCGCGCCAATCAGCTGAGGTTTTCCAACTGCCACAATCAGAATATCTGCCTGCCTGCAGATTTCCGGAAGATTCCTGGTTCTGGAATGGGCAATGGTTACAGTGGCATTTTCCCGCAGCATCAGAAGGGCCATGGGTTTTCCCACAATATTGCTTCGTCCGATGACCACGCAGTTTTTCCCTTCTGTTTCCACACCGAAGCGTTTCAGAAGCTGTATAATGCCCGCCGGGGTACAGGACACGAATCCCGGCTCTCCGATTGTAAGTTTTCCTGTATTCCAGGGATGAAAACCATCTACATCTTTTTCAGGGCTGATGGCCTGTATCACTCTGTCTTCACAGATATGTTCAGGAAGGGGAAGCTGTACCAGAATGCCTTTTACTTCTTCTTTCTGATTCAATTCTTCAATTAACCCCAGCAGTTCTTCTTCTCCGGTTTCCTCCGGAAGTTCATAAGCCAGAGAATCAATACCGATATAGGCACAGGCATTTTTCTTGTTTCGTACATAGACACCGGAAGCAGGGTCTGTTCCCACCTGAATCACTGCAAGGGCTCCGTGTTTCCCCTCCGCCCGCAGTTTTTGTACTTTTTCTTTTAATTCATCCTTTATCTGCTGAGAAATCTTTTTTCCATCTATAATTACTGCCATGCTTCTTCCTTTCTTTTACTGACGTATAAATTCTCTCCGGACGGGACTGCCTCAGAATAATCCGGTGATTACTCCCTGGTTGTCCACATCAATCTGATATGCTGCCGGGGTTTTTCCGAGTCCCGGCATGGTCATAATAGCTCCCGTAACTGCCACTACGAATCCGGCTCCGGCAGACACATATACTTCACGGACATTTACGGTAAATCCTGTGGGCCTTCCCAGTTTTGTCTGGTCATCCGACAGGGAATACTGGGTCTTTGCCATACATACCGGGAAATTTCCCATCCCCAGTTCTTCAATTCGTTTTAATTCTTTTTCTGCCGCCGGGGAGTAAGTAACTCCCGCAGCACCGTAAATTTCTCCTGCAACGGTTTCTATTTTTTCTTTCAGTGAAAGGCTGTCCTCGTACAGAGGCCGGAAACTGCTTTCTTTTGTTTCCAGTGTTTCCAGCACTTTTTCCGCCAGAGCGATTCCGCCTTCTCCGCCCTTTTCCCATACTTCTGACAGGGCGAACTCACATCCCCGTTCTTTGCAGAACTGTTCCACATATTCTGTCTCTGCCGGGGTATCCGTAACAAAGGAATTTAAGGTTACCACTACGGGTACATGATATTTCTGCAGATTTTCAATATGTTTTTCCAGGTTTACGATTCCTTTTTTCAGTGCTTCCAGATTTTCTTCGGAAAGACAGGATTTTGGAACACCGCCGTTATATTTCAGGGCCCGGACCGTTGCCACCAGTACCACAGCATCCGGTTTCAGACCTGCCATACGGCATTTGATGTCCAGAAACTTTTCTGCGCCAAGATCAGCGCCGAATCCTGCTTCCGTTACCACATAGTCGGCCAGTTTCAGGGCTGTCTTTGTGGCACGGACACTGTTGCAGCCATGAGCAATATTGGCAAAGGGTCCTCCATGCACGATGGCCGGGGTATGTTCCAGTGTCTGAATGAGATTGGGTTTTAAAGCGTCTTTCAACAGAGCCGCCATGGAGCCGGTGGCCTGAATATCATCTGCTGTCACAGGTTTTCCTTCAAATGTATAGGCCACAATCATTCTGCCCAGACGCTTTTTCAGATCTGCCATATCTTCTGCCAGACATAATACGGCCATAATTTCGGAAGCCACGGTAATGACAAAATGGTCTTCCCGCACCATTCCGTCCATTTTCGTTCCAAGGCCTACCACAATGTTGCGCAGTACGCGGTCATTCATATCCAGACAGCGTTTCCATACTACCTGCCGGGGGTCTATGTTCAGAGGATTTCCCTGCTGAATATGGTTGTCCAGCAAAGCTGCAAGAAGGTTATTGGCAGAGGTAATGGCATGAAAATCCCCGGTAAAATGAAGGTTTAAGTCCTCCATGGGAACTACCTGGGCATATCCGCCTCCCGCTGCTCCTCCTTTAATGCCAAAACAGGGCCCAAGGGAAGGCTCCCGCAGTGCAAGAACCGCTTTTTTTCCCATTTTTCCAAATGCCTGGCCCAGACCTATACTGGTGGTGGTTTTGCCTTCTCCTGCCGGAGTGGGATTGATGGCCGTCACAAGAATTAATTTTCCGTTTTTGTTATTTTTTACTTTTTCTGTTAATTCATTCGACAGCTTTGCCTTATACTTTCCATACAGCTCCAGGTCATCTTCCGAAATGTCCAGTGTGGCTGCCACATCTCTGATGTGAATCATTTCTGCTTCCTGTGCAATCTGAATATCTGTTTTCATGTTTTCCTCCCGTAATTTCTATATGTGTTCTTCTGCATATGTTTCAAATTCTGACATAGTCATCTGTACTTTCCGCGGTTTTGTGCCTTCTTCCGGCCCTACCACGCCGGCTTCTTCCAGCTGGTCCATAATTCTTGCCGCCCGGTTAAAGCCGATTTTGAACATTCTCTGCAGCATTCCGATGGAACCTTTTTCTTTTTCGATTACAAATTTTCCTGCTTCCAGGAAATAGGCGTCTCTTTCATTTCCGCTGCCGGATCCGGTTCCGGAGCCCGCAGAAACTGTATTCATTTTTGCCTCCACTTCAGGATTATATGCTACGGTACCCTGTTTTTTCAGAAAATCCACCACTTCTTCCACTTCAGAGTCCGACACAAAAGGGCCCTGGACACGCAGGGGCTTCTGATAACCCTGTGGATAAAACAGCATATCGCCGTTGCCCAGCAGCTTTTCCGCTCCGTTCATATCCAGTATGGTTCTGGAATCCACACCGGAAGATACGGAAAAAGCAATCCGGGAAGGCATATTTGCCTTAATCAGTCCGGTAATAACGTCCACGGAAGGCCGCTGAGTGGCGATAATCAGATGGATACCCGCGGCTCTGGCAAGCTGTGCCAGCCGGCAGATAGCATCTTCCACATCCCCAGGGGCCACCATCATCAGGTCTGCAAGCTCGTCTACAATCACCACTATCTGGGGCAGTTTTGTGGGTTTTGTCTCATCTTCCACATGCTCTATGGCGGCGATTTTCTGGTTATAGCCTTTCAGATCCCTGACCTGACAGTCTGCAAATTTCTGATATCGGTCCATCATCTCCGCCACTGCCCAGTGAAGGGCGCCGGCAGCTTTTTTCGGATCTGTAACCACAGGAATCAGCAGATGAGGTATTCCATTATACACACTTAATTCCACCACTTTCGGGTCAATCAGAATCAGTTTTACATCCTCCGGGTCTGCTTTGTAAAGAATACTCATAATTATGGTATTGATACACACAGATTTTCCGGAACCGGTTGCCCCGGCAATGAGCAGATGGGGCATTTTTGCGATATCCGCCACCACAGCCTGTCCGCCGATATCTTTTCCGGCAGTGAAGCAGATACTGGAAGTATGATTCTGAAACTCCTGCGTCTCTATCATATCCCGGAACCGTACCATGACATTTTCCTTGTTGGGTACCTCTATGCCCACTGCCGCTTTTCCGGGAATGGGAGCTTCAATACGGATATCCGCAGCTGCCAGATTTAATTTGATATCGTCCGCCAGATTTACAATCTTGCTGACTTTTACACCCATTTCCGGCTGCATTTCATATCGGGTCACACTGGGACCGCAGCTTACATCGGTGATGGTTACATTGACGCCGAAATTTTTCAGGGTCTGCTGTAATTTCAGGGCCGTTTCCTGTAAATGTTTGCGGGAATCTCCCTGGCTTCCGGTTCCTTTTTTCAGCAGAGAAGCCGGAGGAAACACATATTCCGGTTTCGGGGGAGCAGGAGGCGCCGGAACAGTTGCTCTGACCGGAGGAACCGTTTCCCTGGGCGGTATCGTTACTGCCGCAGGTGCTTCCGTTACAGGCTTTGCAGCTGTGACGGATTCCGGTATATGTTCCGGTTCCGGGGACGCCAGGTTTTCAGCCATGGAATCTGCCTGCAGCAATCCTGCCATATCTTTCAGTTCCGGTATGGTTTCTTCCGGTTCCTGTTCTTTTTCTGAAACAGGTGATTTAGAAATCATACTGTCTTCTGCTTCCTGAGAAGCCTCTGATATAATAGCAGACTCCAGTCCTGCAAATATTTCATCTGTGAAAGATGGCTCAGAATTAATCACCAGAGGTTCTTCGCCTGTATACAGTATTTCTCCGGCTCCTGTATCTGTCTGGTCGTTCTGTTCCATGATTTTCATAATTTCAGGCGATTCCGGTATTTCAGATACTTTTCTGCTTCTTCGGGGACTTCGGTGAATTTTCTCCACCACCACTGGTTCTGAAAAAAGCTCCTGGGGCTGTTTCGTTTCTCTTTTTACAGGCATTTCCAGAACAGAAGCTGAAGAAGGCGCTTCCTGTGAATCCCATCCCACCACATTTCTGACGGGATTACTGTGAACTTCTTCATCCAAAGATGTATGGTCCGAAAAACTGTTTCCTGGCAAAACGGAATAAGATGTGGTTTTTCCCTGTTTTTCCTTTCCCCTGTCAGAAAACAGCTTCTCTTTTAATTCTCTGGAAAAGGCTTCGGTTTCCACTGGCAGCTTCAGTTCGCTGATATTATCAGAATGCTCCGGGGACACCGGAAGAATCCTGGTATCCAGAGCGACCCCTTCCACTTTCCGGTCCGTCCGTCTCCGGTTCTCTTCCTCCCGGCGCAGTTCTTTCTGTTCCCTGCGCCTTGCAGCATCCTCTCTTGCAGTATCATATACTTTCCTGCTTCCTTTTTTTACACCGCTCAGAAAAGAGCGTTCTGTAAGCAGCACCAGAGCGATAATCAGAGCAATAACATCCACAATATAAGCTCCCGGTTTGCCGATGGCAGGACAGAGCAGTACAGCCAGAAGTCCGCCCAGTGCCCCTCCGCCGCTTTTATGTTCTGCCGCATACTGGAAAGACGCACCAATCTGGTATTCACCGGATTCTCCTGCAACCAGTTCCATAAACAGGCATAAAAACAGTACAAATATCACACCTGCCGTAAGTTTTATGACAGCAATTCTGTTATTTCGGTTGGACACAAAAAAGGCTGCTCCCATAAAAAAACATACCGGGAACAGATAGGCCATCATTCCGAACAGGCCGAAACAGAAAGCGCTTACTTTTTCTCCAATGAAACCGCCGATTCCAAAATTGCTGATAAACAATATGATACAGACAGCCAACAGAACCAGAAGGACCACTTCACTTCCAAATGATACCTCCTGGCTGCTGTTTTTCTTTCCCGATGCGGTCTTTCCTCCGTCTGTTTTTCTTTTTGTCGTATTTTTTGGTTTTGACGCCATATGACTTCCTCCCAAACTGTCGTTCTTTATAGTCTATCACATCTGGAATGAAATGTCATTACCTCTTTTGTATCTGATATTCTTCATAGACTTTGTTGAGTTCTGCACATACAAGCAGAATGTATACACCAAAATAGAGCCACAGCATTAACAGAATAATGGTGGTCAGACTGCCGTACATGGAAAATCCGTTAAAATAGTCCACATACACCGAGATGCCGAAAGACAGCAGGGACCAGCCCACTGCTCCAATCAGGCTGCCTGGAAGCTGATTTTTCACTTCTGCTTTCCGGTTGGGAAGCATCTTGAACAGCATTGCAAAAAACAGCATCAGAACAGCCAGCAGAATCAGGGAGCGGAGTTTTAAAATTCCCTGCGTAATGTCTGCCACAATAGGCAGATATTTCACAATCAGATGCTGCAGGCTGTTTCCAAATACCATCAGTGTCAGTGATACTACAATGGCAACCACCAGCATTAAAGTATAAAGTATCGCACGGAGCCGCAGTAACAGCCAGTTTCTGGTTTCTTCAATATCATATACGCTGTTCAGCCCGTTGGTCAGGCACTGGAGTCCTTTGGCTGCAGACCAGACTGCCATCACTGCCGCTGCAGATACAATTCCCACAGAATTACTGTATACTTCATGGATAATTCCAATCAGAAAGGGAGCAATATAATCAGGCATCAGCCGGTTTATGGTTTCCATCACCATACTTTCTGTCACCGGCGTATACTGTATCAGGGATATGAACAGCATCACAAAGGGAATCAGGGACATAATAATAAAAAATGCCGACTGAGCCGCATATGCACTGATATTATCTTTTCTGCATTCCTCCAGAAAGGCTTTTATTCCTGCTATTATCTTCCAAAACATGTCTATTCCTCATTATATATGTTTTCTATGGTAATATCCTGATAGAACTTCATTAAAATTTCAATGTAACTCATACCTTCTTTTGCCATTCCGTTGGCACCGTTCTGGCTCATACCGATCCCATGGCCATACCCTCCTCCATACAGCGTATATCCGTCTTCGGTGGGAGTGAGGGTACAGTAAGCACTGGGCAGAAGCTGCATATCCAGGGTTTCCCCGTTCTGGTTTTTTAAATTTCCGGCGGCGGCTCCAAGTACGCAGCGTACGTTATACTCCGTCAGCAGATTTACAGTCCCTTTTTCAAAAGACACGCAAAGGGTCCGAATTCCTCCTCCGGCTCCCCGTTCTCCTACGGAAAACCCTTTTACTTTGCCGAAAGCTGCAAGATCCGAACCGGTTCCCTGAGAACCGTCCTGTTTCAGAATCTGTACATTTCCTGAACTGGCCTGAACCCGTTCTGCCACTGCCTTACTTATGGCTTCCTCACTTTTGTTTAAAGATATTTCCGCCTGCCAGCGAAAATAGGGACTGTCTTTATCGTAGGAATTCACCGCTCCGTCCCGGATAAATTCTGAAAATGCTTCCTCCCCTTCCAGAACGGGTTCACTGCCGTCTGTCAGCAGAGATATTCCCTGCAGATATCCATATTTTCCGCCTTCCTCCGTATTCCACAGGCCCATATTTCCTGTGTGACCGCAGGAAGTGGAAAAAAAGTAGGCTTCTGCAACTTCTCCCTGATATTTTATCACTTCCCCTATGGTATCGTCCACTGCAAGTTTTGTCTGTTCGTTTCCTTCCTGCTTATTATATACCTGATAACTGGTACTGTCATCCACATGAGCTCCCAGTGCGGCATAATCACCTTTCATCAGCTGAATACATGCATAACTTCTGGCACAGACTGCCTGAACGCATAATGCCTCCCGCTCATAGGAAGATGGCATTTCACTGGGTACTACTCCGTACAGATACTGTTCCAGGGACAGTTCATTGACCACTCCGTATCCTTCCGGGTATTTCCGAATTTCCATGGTTCCCTTATATCCCAGAGAAGTATAAGCTCCCGCTGTATCAGAAAAATATATATTTCCCTTTTCATCATCCAGCGCAATTTTCAGATAATCAGAATCCTTTTCAAAAAATTCTGCTGCTTTCACAGGCTGCCCGGCTTCTACCGGCTGCGTGTTCTCTCCAATAGTCAGTGTTCCATTGAAATCTGTCACAAATACCGGGTCTTCATGGTAAGGTGTTCCGCCTTCATTCAGCAGAAGAACCCGGACAATTTCAATGGAGGCGGGCTCTTTCAGAATAATACCGCACACCTGTTTTTCAGCCACCACAAAATCTGCCTGCAGATTTCCAATTACCAGCTTGGATTCATCCAGTTCTTCCACCGTACCATAAGTCTTATATATTTTCAATGCTCCGGTATGCTCCAGTGTCCCATATCCGGATATTTCAATCTGTTCTTCATTAAAACTGAGAACTTTGCCGGAAATCATATCTTCTTTTTTATAGATTGCTGTTACCCGTCCTTCTGTCCATTCCAGGTCACAGATCGTATTTGTTATTTTTTCCTTCAGTCCGGCAATGTCCAGAGAAATTTTCTGTCGTTCAAACAAAAGCTCTGCTTTTCCTTCGCTGGTGGTATGTACAAATACATTTTTCAGCATCAGAGGGCCTTTGCATTTGCTGCTGATTCCTATCATCCGGTTTTCCATAACATAGACCTGATACATGTCACAGACATGAAAATAATTAATGCCCTGGGCCACCTCATAATAGCCCTTCTGAGTCAGTCTTTTGGAACTTCCGTTTTCATTCGGTTCTTCTTTTTCATCCATGAGAAATATCAGGTTCGTTGCAGATACGCGTCCTTCCGTATCCAGCAAATCCAGTATCTGTTCGTAAACGTCGTTCCACTCGGAACGTGAGACCTGTTTCCAGAAAAATCCTTTCGGGCAGGTCACATACTCCTGAACAGAAAGCTGCTTCAACAGCTTTTCCAGCTTTCCCACAGTGAGTTTCCCATTCAGATTCTTTCCTCCGTTTATCTCTGTTATTTTATCTTTCCATTCTGCTTCTTCATAATATGTAAAACTCAGCTGAGAAGGCAGTTCCGCCATTGCCACATATTCACTGCTGTATTCCAGAATGACTCTTTCTCTGGCTGCAAACCGGATAAAAATAATTGCCAGAATCAGCATCAGCAGCGCCAGAACTGCTTTCCTGAGACTCTTTTTATTTACAGAATATCTTTTTTCCATGTAACATTTCCTGTCCCTTTTTTCATTCAAAAATAACTGCCTTCAAGCGAAAAGGCTGCCTTTCTCCAAAGCAGCCCTTCCTCTTTTGTACTTTTATCTTTCGTACCCCAGGAATCTTTTGTTATTTTCTGTCCTTCGTACTTTGTAACAGCCACTTCCGTAAAAGTGAGCACTGTTTTCTTTTGAAACTTATGCGCTTATCCGCTTTTGTAAAATTCTTTTGTACATTCAAATTTTTTTCTGAAAGTACCCCAAAATGCCGTTTCCTGCAATTTTGACTCCTAGCAAAGCCAGGTGGGTAACCGCAACCTCTCTTCTGCCTTCCGCTGCTCAATGACGGCCTGGCATCCAATTGGCAATATAAGAATCCCATAAAAGTAAATGTAGGTTCAAAATAGCAGGGTATCGAACATTCCAGGAAATACTCTCAAACCTAAACTGATTATACCTTATTATGTCCTGATTCGCAACTAAAAATTAATGTTAATTTCATGTTTCCTTCACAAAATTTTCCATGAAGTTAAATTTCAGCTCCAAATCCTTCTGTTTCTTCCGTGTCATTCCTTTCAGAATCTGCCTCCGGCTGCCCCTGTTTTTCATTTTCAAGGGGTGACCGGGAAGGATCCGCGCCTGTTGAAGAATTGTCTGGAGTCTGAATATTACCGGTTTCCTCTTCCGGCTGTTCAGGTTCAGGCTGAACTTCTCCTTCTGCTTCAGGTTCCACGCTGACTGGTGCTGCCGGAGCACCTGCCGGGTTTACAGGACTGGTTACCGTAAGTGTAAACTGTGCAGTTCCTGTCTTTGCAGGATTATTGGGATTTGCTGCAGTATATGTGATGGTATATGTTCCAGGTGCTGCAAATACTGCCATTCCTGCCCCGTTTACGATATTAAGCACCTGTCCGCTTTCATTGGTGATCTGAGCAGTTACACCGGAAACAGTCGTCTGTCCAACCAAAGCGCTGACACCTTCATAAACATTATACGGCACATTTGTTTCAACAGCTTTGAGCTTATTGGCATCAATACTGATCACAGGAATCCGGTTATCTGTTACTGTAACACGTCTTATGGCCTGTACGGCTGCCTGACTGTTAGCCGGATTTACCGCTGTATACATTACGGTGTAAATACCGGGCTGGTCAAAGGTATAGTCAGTTCCGGTAAATTCACTGGAATTTCCTGCCGGAGCAGTTACTGTCACTCTGATACCTGCCGTTACATCCTGACCGGATACCAGGGCGGCAGTCACACCTGCTCTCAGATTCAGAGCAGTTCCAATTTCCGCACTCAGGTCAGTAACTCCGGAAATTACAGGAGCGGCTGTATCAACTACGGTTACCGTCATTTCTTTTACAGCGGCGGCTTTCTTATTATTTGGATTCTTTACGGTATATCGTACCGTATAAACTCCTGTCTGAATAAATCTGTAATTTTTATACTGGCTGCTGCTCAGTTTCTTAAACTTCTCTTTGTTCGGCGCCTTGATTCTGACTTCAATCTTTGAAGTCATATTCTTGCCGGACACCAGTTTCGCCCTGATGCCGGATTTCAGATTCAGCACAGAACCGTATTCTATTGTCTTCTGTGAAGAAATACCGCTGAATTTCGGTTTCTTTGTGTCTCTTACCTTAACTGTGGAAGTTACTTTCGTCACCTGTTTGTTATCCGGGTGGGTTACATAGTAATTAATCTTGTAGGTTCCCAGCTTCGTCAGCTTCAGGGTACTCTTCTTATACGTCTTCTCTTTTTTGCTTCCCGGATAAATAACTTTAATTTTAATCTGTTTGGTCAGATTCTTACCGGATGCAGTGGATGCTTTTATATTTTTCTTTAATTTAAGTGTTGATTTATACTCTTTGGTCTGATTTTTCTTCACGCCGGTGATTTTGGCCTTTCCGGTATCAGCAACGGTATATACCACATCTGCATAGGCAGTTCTTCCCAGAGCGTCCGTAATTCGATAGGTGATTTTATAATCGCCCAGTTTTTTTGTATTTACTTTTCCGGCATAGGCCAGATTGCCGCTGATATCATTTCCAAGGGAATCTCTTGCCACAATTCCTGTCAGAGGATTGAAATCACTCCCATAGGACACTGTTCTGGAGGCCCCGCTGGTATCAATGGAAGGCATTGCCGAACTGTAAGGATTGCCTGACATGGGATCTGTGGGATCCCAGCCTGTTCCGGTATTTGGTACTTTAATGGATGCCGGCTTCCCAAGGGGGTCATTGGCAGAAGAACCATAGATTATCCTGACTTCTGTTCCCAGCGGGCAGTTATCATAAATCCATTTTGCATCTGCTACTGTCAGACGAACACACCCGTGGGATGCTGTGGAACCCAGTTTATTGTACTGTACATAAGACTGGGATGCATAATCTCCATTCCGGTAATACCATACGGAATGGAACAGAATACCGTTCACTATACGGGTACAATACTGTCCGTAAGAAGGTCCGTCCAGTTCATGCCATCTGTACTTATTAGGAGTATAAAAGGTTCCAAGGGGCGTTGCAGTTCCAACGGAACATATAAATGCCCGCTCTGCTGTTCCGTCTTTTCGATAAACGGTTACCACATTTGTTCCTTTATTCACCTGTAATATGTAATTTCCTGCTCCTGCTGCCTGTACCTCACCGGTATTCACAGTAAAAAGAGAAGCGGCCAGCAGAAAGCAAAGCATAAGCGAAATGATTCTCTTACTTTTTTTCATTCTTAATCTCCAACACATTTCTGAATCGTTACATTTTCTTTACAGTTTACATACATTTCTTCTAATACACATTCTCCCACAGGATATAAATATCCTGTGGGAGTTATAAAAACATCCTGATTTTTATAAAGTATTTGCCTCATCTACCACTTTCTTAATTGCGGCAGCAGCATCTTCCGGCAGTTTGTTAAATCCGCCTTCTGCTTCATCAAGGTTTGTCACATAATTCAGTCTGTCCTGCATACGTGCTTTCAGCTGCTCAATATACTCTTTGTCAGACAGATCCGGAACAAATCCTTCCCATTCGAAGATTTCAATATCGGAGAACGGTCCCCAGGGTTTGAAATCTGCTTTTTTCTCAACGATAGCTTCCAGAACGCCCAGAGTATCCTTCGGCTGAACTTTCTTGCCCATAAATTCACCGGTATTGATGATATAGCAGTCTACGTTCTTGGTTTCCACCAGAGATTTGAATTTCTCATAATCATTCA
>OFHM01000952.1_pt1 | contig 21009 bp, 20 predicted proteins | sample 1521311 | NCBI WGS metagenome assembly OFHM01 (sample SAMEA3504083, study PRJEB24116) | mouse gut metagenome | biome: mouse gut; feature: mouse-associated habitat; material: faeces | place: Denmark | collected 2011 | reverse complement strand
CCGCCCGGGGCCGCCAGGCCGATGGCCAGGGCGGAGGCCAGGCCCTTTCCGCCGGAGGCGTCCTCTCCCTGGACCTCCTCTTGGGCGTTGGGCGCCCCGGTTTCCTCCCCCGCCGCCAGGGCGGGCACGGCCAGGGCCGCCGCCAGCAGCAGCACCAGGCCCAGCATCCACAGCTTCTTTACAAACTTGCTCATCACAAAAATCCTCCCATTATGTTTGTTTTCAGGCCCCGTTCAGGCGGCCCGGCGCTTTTTCTTCTCCTTCGGCGGGGAGGGCTCGGACACCTCGCCGTAGTACAGGGCCGTCAGCATGGTCAGCACATAAGTCTGAATCAGCGCGTGAAGCAGGGTGAACAGCACGCCCACAATCACCGGCAGCACAAAGCTCAGGCTCACGTAGTAGTACACCAGCTCCGTCACCAGCAGCCCGCTGAGCAGGGCGCCGAAGAGCCGGAAGCTCATGGAAATGGGCAGGGAGAACTCCTTCAGCGTCTTGCCCACGCCCTTCACGCCGTTTTCCGCCACGCCGCCGGAGAGGATCACCAGATAGGACAGCGTGCCCATGGCGATGGCGGCGTTTACGTCGGAAAGGGGGGCGGGGAGGGTAATGGCATGGCCGTGGACCGTAACGGCCTGAAGGCCCAGCAGCTCGAACAGCGTCCCCACAAATATGTAGGCCCCGGCGGCAAAGATATAAGCTCCCAGGAAGCCCCAGCGGTGGGGGCTGCTGCCTCTTGCCATGCCGCTGAACAGGCCCACCGCCTCCTCCAGCAGCATCTGGAACCGTCCCGGCCTGTATTGGAACTTTGGAATTACGAAGGCCCGGATACAGGCGGCGGCAAGGAGCAGAATCAGCGTTACCGTGAAGGCGGAAATCAGCCCGGGGTTTACCTCCTTGAGCCCAAAAAGGCTGACCCGGTTCACGTCGTGGAGCACGGCGTCCCGCATGGCCTCCTTCACGGTTTCCGTCTGGCCGGGAGAGCCGGCCAGCAAAGCGCCCGCCAGCAGCAGAAAAACCACCCCCAGCCACAGCGCCAGGCCCTTTTTGCGTTCTCTCATTAAACATCCCTTCTCTCATGCGGCTCTCCGCGCCCAAGCCGGGGGAGGGCGCGGCGGCGAATCAGTACGGTTTGATTATAGTAACTCCTGGGAAAAAGTCAAGGGTTCCAAAGGCGAAAACGCTTGCGTACCGTCCAATTTCTTCCGCATTTTTAACGGGTTCTTTATACGGGCGGAAAAACTGCCCGGACCGTTCCCTGCCGGGGGAAACGGTCCGGGCGACTGGCGTTTGCTGCTCAGCGCAGCGGATAGAGCTGGGTGTAAATTCCGATCCAGTGCAGGGCCGCCCCCGCCAGGACGAAGACGTGCCAGACGCAGTGGTCATACTTTTTCTTCCCGGCAAAGGGAATCATTCCCAGGGTGTAGGCCAGCCCCCCCGCGAAGATGAAGCCCAGCAGGGTCCGGCTCTCCAGATACATCCGGGGCAGGAACACCAGCCCGCTCCACCCGATGAGGAAGTACAGCGTGAAGTGCAGAGCCCGCCAGCGGCCGGGGCCGAAAACCATCACCAGCGTCACGCCGGCGAGGATGACTGCCCACTGGACGCAAAAGATGGACATCCCGGCGGCTCCGCCCAAATATACCAGCAGAATCGGGGCGAAGGTGCCGCCGATGAGCAGATAGATGGACGTGTAGTCAAACCGTCGGCAGACCCGTTTTACCCGGGACCCGGCGGGCATGGCGTGGTAGACACAGCTCATCAGCATCATCACCACCATGCTGATTCCATAGACGCAGGAGGCCAGCAGCTCCATGGCCCCCTGGGACCGGACCAGCAGCAGCGCCAGGGCCGCCGCCGCCCCCAGGGCGCCAAGGCCATGGCTCACAGCGTTGAAAATCTCCGCCCCCACGGTGAGCCTCGGGGGTTCGTTCCGGGCCTGTATCTTCGCCCGGCGCACCGCCCGCAGACGGGCCCGCTGCAATTCCTGTTTCGTCAAAACAGCCTCCATAGTATTCCTCCCCAGCTCGCGCTGTCATATCAATACCGCCAAATATAATTTTAAATACTATATTATATGATTTGATTTTACATTGCAAGCGGTTTTTGCATAAAAATTTTGCCTATTCCGACTGTCTGTATTTTAGCACAAAATAAACACAATTTCTTTGTGCAAGTTAACGGGATTTAATGGGCTTTTTTAAGGTTCCTCCGCCTTTGCGGCTGTCAAAAATGCCGCCGGGGGTTGTTCCCCGGCGGCATTGGTCCGCTGTATTTAATTGGGAGACGGGTTTTCCAGCTCCGACATGCTCCGTTTGAACTGGACGGCGAACATGGAGGCAGTGGACGTCACCGCCAGGAAGTCTGCCGCCGGCTCCGCCAGAAAGACGGCGAAGGACTTGTTGGCAAAGAAGTTCGGCAGAATGTAGATCAAGGGAATCAGCAGAATGATTTTCCGCAGCACCGCCAAAAACAAAGAGGTCTTGGCGTTTCCCAGGGCAACGAAGGTCTGCTGGCAGGCAATTTGTATACCGAAGAGGCAGGTGGCGCCCATATAGATGCGCAGGGCCCAGGCGGCGTAGTCCACCAGTGCGGGATCGCTGTTGAAAATCTGCACGAACGCCCGGGGGAACAGCTGCACCAACGCCCACAGCGCCGCTGAGTAGACGACGCAGGATTTCAGCAGGCAGGCAAACGCGTCCTTCACCCGCTGGGCGTTCCGGGCGCCGAAGTTGTAGCTGATAATGGGCTGGGCCCCTTGGCTCAGGCCCTGAAGGGGCATCATGGCAAACTGCATCATGCTGGTCAGCACCGTCATGGCCCCCACCGCCATGTCCCCCCCGTATTTCAGCAGGGAGGAGTTAAAGCACACGGCGATCAGGCTCTCCGTGGACTGCATGATAAAGGGGGACAGGCCTAGAGCCAGGCAGGGCAGAAACACCCTGGGCTCCGGCCGGAGGTGTTCCCTCCGCAGCCGCCACTTCGTTTTGGGGCCGGTGAGAAAGCGGAGGACCCACACGGCGGAAACCGCCTGGGAGAGGATGGTGGCCAGGGCCGCGCCCCGGACGCCCATCCCAAGGCCGAAGATGAAAATAGGGTCCAGCAGCGTGTTCAGCCCCGCGCCGATGAGGACGGTTTTCATGCTGACGGTGGTGAAGCCCTGGGCCGTTATATAGGCGTTCATGCCCAGGGTCACCTGGACAAAAAGGGTGCCCAGGGAGTAAATGTTCATATAGTCCAGGGCGTAGCCGATGGTGTTTTCGCTGGCTCCGAAGGTCAGCAGCAGAGGTCCGGCAAAATTCCGGAACACCGCTGTCAGCACGACGGCGGCAATAACCAGCAGGGTGAAGCAGTTGCCCATGATCTTCTGGGAACCCTCCAGGTTTCCCCGTCCCTCCTGAATAGAGGCCCGGGGCGCGCCGCCCATGCCCACCAGGGCGGCGAAGGCGGAGATAATCATGATGATGGGAAGGCATACCCCCACGCCGGTAAGAGCCAAGGCCCCCACGGTGTCCACGGGCTTCATATGCCCGATATAAACCCGGTCCACCAGGTTGTAGAGCATGTTGACAATCTGGGAGGTGATGGTGGGCAAGGCCAGGGAGAACAGCAGCCTGCTCACCTTTCCGCTGCCTAGGTCCACGTTTTGCCGGTTCATGCCTGACACTCCTTTTCCGTGCTTAGTTCCTCTGTTTTCCGCAGCACCCGTTCCAACAGGTTCAGAAACACGGCCTGTTCCTCCTCTGTCAGACCCGCCAGCAGCCGCCGCCCGCAGGCGGCCTGGACCGCCTGAGCCTCCCGGGCCAGGGGTGCGCCCTGTTGGGTAATGTCCAGATGAACGACCCGCCGGTCTTCCCCGTCGGCCCGCCGGGCCAGAAGGCCCCGGCCCGTCAGGACCTCCACCGCCTGGGAAACCTGGGACTTCGCCAGGCCCCGCAGCTCCGTCACGTCCCGGGCGGTGTCCTGGCCGGGGTGGTTGGCCAGGAAGAGAAGGACGTGGAGCTCCCGCATGGAGATTCCCGTCTTTTCCAGCAGAGGAAGAAACTGCCGGTCGTAATATTTTGAAAACTTCCGGGGCAGACGGGTAAGCTGGGCAATGGTAATCATAGGCCTGGCCCCCTTTGTTCTTTTTAAAACTGTTTTTTTCAGAACTATATGAGTATAGCACCGTGCCGCCCCGCTGTCAAGGGGAGGCGGAACATATGATTTTGTAAGGGCGGACACGCAGGTCCGCACCTGCGTTCCTTCTTTTTTAAAATGCGCGATAGGCTCTCCCTTTCTGCAAAACCGGGTTGATGCGGGAATCGCTGTATGCTATAATCAGTTCCGGAAAATGAGAATTTGTGAGGGATTAGCGATGAAATATCATCAAGTGATACTATTAAAAAATGGAATGGAATGCTGCTTGAGAAATGGAATGGAATGTGACGCGCAAGCTGTACTTGATAACTTTCATCTGACGCATGGAGAAACGGATTATTTGCTTACCTATCCGGACGAGAATTGCTGGGATGCTGTGCAGGAGGGCCAATTCCTAAAAGAGAAATCTGAAAGTGAACAGGAGATCGAAATTGTCGCTTTAGTCGGCAATACCGTTGTGGGAACTGCCGGGATTGAGGCGGCGGGCAAAAAATACAAAATTCGCCATCGTGCCGAATTTGGCATCAGTATCGCCAAAGAATTCTGGGGGCTGGGAATTGGACAGGCCCTGACTGCGGCGTGTATCGAATGCGCAAAGGCTGCGGGATATATCCAGCTGGAACTAAATGTGGCTGCCGGCAATACAAGAGCAGTCGCCCTGTATCAAAAAGCTGGGTTTGTTGAATATGGCAGGAATCCGAAGGGCTTTTATTCTCGATTGGCAGGATTTCAGGAAGTTATTTATATGAGATTGGAATTGTGATAAACGTATAAACTTAAATTTATGGAAGGACAGCATGGAAAAATTTTCAGAGTTGATGATGATAGCCGCCATCGTTTTCACCCTATTTTCAGGTAAAATTGATATGGCGGTGAACGGGGATAAAAAAGCTCAAAAAGTGATTGTCACATTCAGCATGAGAGTAATATTCGTTTGTGCGGTTGCAATGGTTGCGGGAATCTTATCGTAAATCTCCAAATCGAAACGCTGAACTCTATCGAGCAGTTCCCCGTATGGGGCAGCTGCACGTTTTTGATTCCTGCCATGTTTCAAAAACGTGCCCCGGCGAAAGCCGGGGCACGCAAGCGCTTATTTCATCAATCCGCACACCAAATCGGTATAGTCGGAGGGGTCCTCCAGGGGCAGTCCCGCAATCAGCAGCGCCTGGTTATACAGCAGGGCGGCGTAGGTTTTCGCCTTCTCCGGGTCCGCCTCCACGGCGGCCTCCAGGGCCTGGAAGGCGGGGTGCTCCACGTTCAGCTCCAGAATCCGGTCCGCCTTGATGGACGCGTCGGGCTGGACGGCCTGGAAATACTTCTCCATCTCAAAGCTCAGGCCCTCCCCGGCGGTGAGGCAGACGGGGTGGGATTTCAGCCTCGCGCTGGCCTTGACCTCCTTCACCTTGTCCCCCAGGGCCTCCTTTACAAAGTCAAAGGCGCTCTTGTGGGCCTCGGCCTCCTCCTCGGCCTTTTTCTCCGCGCCCTCCTCGATCTCCTGGTCCAGAACGGAGCGGAATTCCTTCTCCTTGTAAGTCCGCAGAGTCTGGGCGCAGAACTCGTCCACCTCCTCGGTGAAGTAGAGGATTTCCGTCCCCGCGTCCCGCAGGCCCTCGGTCTGGGGCAGCTTGTCAATCTTGTCCACCGTCTCCCCGGCGGCGTAATAAATATATTTCTGGTCCTCCTTCATCCGGGAGACGTACTCGTCCAGGGTAACGGGCTTTTTCTCCGTGGAGGAGTAGAACAGCAGCAGGTCCTGAAGCAAATCCTTATGGCGGCCGTACTCGTTCACCACGCCGTATTTCAGCTGGCGGCCGAAGTTCTTCCAGAAGGTCTGATACCCCTCCCGGTCCTCCGCCAGGAATTTCGCCAGGTCCGCTTTGATTTTTTTCTCCAGGTTCCCGGCGATGACCTTCAGCTGCCGGTCGTGCTGGAGAAGTTCCCGGGATATGTTCAGGCTCAGATCCGGGGAATCCGCCACGCCCCGGACAAAGCGGAAGTGCTCCGGCAGGAGGTCGGCGCATTTGTCCATGATCAGCACGCCGTTGGAGTAGAGCTGAAGCCCCTTTTCAAACTCCTTGGTGTAGTAGTCGAAGGGCGCGGCCCCGGGGACGAAGAGCAGGGCCTTGTAGGTGACGCTGCCCTCCACGGAGACGGGAATCACCCGCTGGGGATCGGCGTAGTCGTGGAACTTGTCCCGGTAGAACTTGTTGTATTCCTCGGCGGTGACCTCGCTCTTGGCCCGCTGCCAGATGGGCACCATGGAGTTCAGGGTTTCCACCTCGGTATAGGTCTCGTACTCCGGCTGGTCCTCGGGGGAATCCTCTTTCTTCCGGGTCTTGGAGACCTCCATGCGGATGGGGAAGCGAATGTAGTCGGAGTACTTCCGCACCAGCTCCTGGAGTTTCCAGTTTTCCAGGAACTCGCCGTATTTCTCGTCCTCCGTGTCCTCTTTGATGTGCATGATGATGTCGGTGCCCACGGTTTCCTTTTCGCATTCCGTAACGGAATAGCCGTCGGCCCCGGAGGACTGCCATTTATACCCGCTCTCCGCGCCGTATTTCCGGGTCACCACGGTAATTTGATCGGAGACCATGAACGCGGAGTAAAAGCCCACGCCAAACTGGCCGATGACGTCGGTGTCCTTGGCGTCCTCTCCCAGCTCCTGCTTGAACTTGTAGGAGCCGGAGGAGGCGATGACGCCCAGGTTGTTCTCCAGGTCCGCCTTATCCATGCCCAGCCCATTGTCGGAAACCGTCAGGGTCCGGGCGTCCTTGTCCACGGTGATCTCAATTTTAAAATCCCCCCGGTCCATCCCCACGGCGCTGTCGGTGAGGGCCTGGTAGCAGAGCTTGTCGCAGGCGTCGCTGGCGTTGGAGATGATTTCCCGGAGGAAAATCTCCTTGTGGGTATAAATGGAATTGATCATCAGATCCAGAAGCCGCTTGGATTCCGCTTTAAACTGCTTTTTTGCCATAATGTAAACGCACATTCCTTTCCTTATTTTTTTACAACTTTAAAATATAGCACAGCCCCTATGGAAAATAAATGACCATTTTGTAAATTTCCGCCCAAAGCGGTTGTGTGTCCGCCCGGTTGCGAGTAGAATGTAGGGGATCAAAAAACGACGGGACCGGCAAAGGAGTTCGAGGGTATGGGCATCTTCCAGAGAATCGGCGGCGCGATTGCCCGCTTTATGTACGGGCGCAACGGGTGGGACCAGCTGAACCAGGCGCTGTTCCGGGGCTATCTGGTCCTGTGGATGGCGGAGCTGATTTGCTTCTTCCTGAAAAAGGGCCTGGCCGTCCGGGTCTTGGAGGGCGTGCTGCTCTTTTTGATGCTGGTGATTTTGTTCCGCTCGTTTTCCAAAAACCTCTCCCGGCGGCGGATGGAAAACCAGAAATGGGTGAACTGGTACTGCGGGTTAAAAAACCGGAGCGCCGGGGCCAGGGCCCGCCACGCGGACAAGGACCACAAGTATTTCACATGCAAGAGCTGCAAGACCATCTGCCGGGTCCCGGCGGGCAAGGGAAAAATCGTCATTACCTGCCCCAAGTGCGGGGCGCAGATTCACGCAAAGACCTGATAGAATGCAAAAAGCCGGGGAAGGCTATGCCTTCCCCGGCTTTTGTCTATGCCCGCGGCGTTCAGGCCCGGCTCTGCCGGTGCGCCTTCCGGTACTCCATGGGGCTGACGCCCTCCACCCGGCGGAAGCACTGGGAGAAATAGCTCAGGGAGGAGAAGCCCAGAATCTGGGCGATGAGGGACAGGGTGTGATCCGTCTCCCGAAGGAGGAAGCGGCTTTCCTCAATGCGGCGGGAAATCAGGTAGTTAATGGGGGATACCCCGAACTCCCGGCGGAAGGCGTGGGCCAGGGAATACTTGTTCAGGTGGGCCAGGTGGGCCAGCTGATCCAGGTTCAGATTCTCTTTAAAATGGTTGTCGATGTACCGCCGGACCAAGTCGCACTCCCGGCTGCCCCGGGGGCCGGAGGACTCGCCGGAGAGGGCGGCATCCCGCTGGCGGTTCAGCCGGATGAGCACCACGTCCAAAAGGCTCTGGCAGGCCCGCTGGTAGCCCGGCAGGGCCCCCTCCGCCTCCTGAAGCATCAGACGGAGACAGCCCATCAGCTTCCCCCAGCCGGTGTGGAGGTGCAGCAGGGCGTAGCCCTCTGCTCCGGCCATGGTCTCCAGTCCCGCCACCCCCAGGACGGCGTACTCCAGGGGGCTGTCCAGCTGGCTTACCTCGGTGTGGGGAACGTTGGTGTTGACGATGATGGCGTCGTGAATAGCCACCGGGAATTCCTCCCGCCGGGTGCAGAAGCGCCCGTGTCCCCCGGTGATAAAAAACAGCTCGGCACAGCCGTGGGTGTGGAGGCTGGAGTTCCAGTCCCCGCTGTATCGGTCCTGGGAAACGTAAATCAGCCTTGGCGCTTCCTCCAGGGAGGAGGGAAGGGAGGTGTATTGCCGCCGGACCATAAAGGATGCCCCCTTGCGGATGTTGGATTTCAATTTATATTGTACCAAAAAATGCCGCCAAAAGCTAGGTTCTGCCCGGATGGAGCGTGTCCGGGCCCTACGGCGATGAGGGCGGCAAGAAAACTCCTTGGTATATATCTGTTCTGTTTGACGAATTTGGTTCCCGGTTTGCTGGAAAAACCAGGGGCAGTGAATAAGGTGCACTGCCAAAGGGTTGGGTCCTTCATTGAAAAATCCTGTCTATATGTGCTATAATTACCTTACAATATGAGAGGAGCAGCCAGATGAACAAACAGCAGCTTGCATCGAAGATTTGGGAATCCGCTAACAGGATGCGCTCTAAAATTGAGGCGAACGAATATAAGGACTACATACTCGGCTTCATTTTTTATAAGTTTCTTTCGGATAAAGAGGTCCGGTATCTGCGGGAAAATGACTGGACAGATGAGTACCTTCCGGAGCTTACCGAGGAGGACAGCGAGACGGTAGAGAGCATTCGGAAAAACCTTGGATACTTTATCGCCTACGACAATCTTTTCTCCAGTTGGATTGCCAAGGGGATTGACTTTTCCGCCGAAGATGTCACAGACGCACTGTCTGCTTTCAGCCGGCTTATCAACCCTACCCACAAGAAAGTGTTCGACAATATTTTTGCCACGCTCCAAACCGGGCTTTCGAAACTGGGGGAGACCTCTGGCGCACGGACAAAGGCCATCCGCGATTTGATTTATCTTATCAAGGATATTCCTATGGACGGCAAGCAGGATTATGATGTTCTCGGTTTCATCTACGAATATCTCATCAGCAATTTTGCCGCCAACGCCGGGAAGAAGGCCGGCGAGTTTTATACGCCCCACGAAGTTTCACTTTTGATGTCCGAAATCGTTGCCAACCACCTGAAAGGCCGGACGGAAATCAAAATCTACGACCCCACCAGTGGCTCCGGCTCCCTGTTGATCAACATCGGCAAGTGCGTTGCGCGGTACATGGGCAGCGGCGACCATATTATGTACTATGCACAGGAGCTGAAGGAGAACACCTATAACCTCACAAGAATGAACCTGGTTATGCGGGGAATCCTGCCGGATAACATCATGACCAGAAACGGCGACACGCTGGAGGAGGACTGGCCGTACTTTGATGAGAACGACCCGGTACATACCTACAGCCCGCTCTATGTAGATGCCGTGGTTTCCAATCCGCCCTATTCTCAGGCGTGGAATCCCCAAGACAAGGAGACCGACCCGCGGTATTCCCGGTTTGGAATTGCGCCGAAGGGAAAAGCAGACTATGCGTTTTTGCTTCATGACCTGTTCCACCTGAAACCTGACGGAATTATGACCATCGTTCTGCCTCACGGCGTTTTGTTCCGTGGCGGCGAGGAAGGGACCATCCGCAAAAACCTAATTGAACTCAATCACATTGACGCCATTATTGGCCTGCCCGCAAATATCTTCTTTGGCACAGGTATCCCCACCATCATCATGGTTCTGAAACAAAAACGGGACAATACCGATGTGCTGATTGTGGACGCCTCGAAGGGTTTTGCAAAGGCCGGCAAAAACAATATCCTTCGCGCCTGCGACATCAAGCGCATTGTGGATGTTGTGACAGCCCGCAGTACCGTGGAGAAGTTTTCAAAAGTGGTCAGCCGTGACGACATCCGCGCCAATGACTACAATCTGAACATCCCCCGGTATGTGGATTCTTCGGAGAAGGCCGAGAGCTGGGATATTTTCGCCTCTATGTTTGGCGGCATCCCGGACAGTGAGCTTCGGGAGCTTCACCCGTATTGGGACGCCTTCCCTGGCCTAAAGGACGCGCTGTTCGCTTCGGATGATGGTTCGTACTGCCGCCTGAACGTGGCGGAATTGAAATCCGCCCTTCGGTCGCACCCGTCTGTGGCCTCGTTTCTCTCCCGTTATGAATCCGCATTCCATAACTTTGACGAGCTGTTGCGGGCCGAGCTGCTGGGCAAAATGCAGACCCTCAATACCGCCCAGGAGGAATCTGTGCTGAGCGACGCCATTTTCTCCCGGCTTGCTGGGATTCCGCTGATCGATCGCTACAGCGCCTATCAGCTTTTGGATGACGAATGGGGGCGGATTGCGGTTGACCTCGAAATTATCCAGACGGAGGGATTTGCTGCCACAAAACAGGTTGACCCCAACATGGTTTCTAAAAAGAAGGACGGCAAAGATCAGGAGGTGCAGGAGGGCTGGGCCGGTCATGTCATTCCATTCGCTCTGGTGCAGGAGATTTTGTTGCCGGACGCCCTGGCCGCTCTGACGGCGCTGGAAACCCGCCTGTCTGAAATCTCCGGCGAATATGAATCGCTCCTGGAGGAATTGAGCGAGGAGGACAAGGAGCAGGACTTTGTGAACGAGGGCAAGGACGCCTTCGTCCCGGCCGAGGTCAAGAAAGCCCTGAAAACGAAAGAGGCCGAGCCGCAGACGCTGGCGATTTTGAAAAGGGCTGACGCGCTCATCACCGAGGAAAAGACCCTCCGGCGGCAAATCAAAACCGACTCCGCCGCGCTTCACTTGAAAACCAAAGCCACGATTGAAGGGCTTTCTGACGATACCGTGTTGGAACTTCTGCAAAAAAAGTGGATTGTCCCGATTGTGGGCAGTCTCCGCTCCCTGCCCGATACAGTTATTGCGGACTTTACCAACAAGCTGGAGGCCATCTGCAAGAAGTACGAAACGACCTTTGCCCAGGTTGAGGAGGAAATTGCCAATACGGAACGCTCCCTGGTTTCGCTTCTGGACGAGTTGACAGGCAGCGAATTTGACATGAGGGGCCTTGCGGAGCTCAAAAAGCTGCTGGGGGGTGAGTAAATATGCGGGAGAAGACCATTGTCCCAGCCATTCGCTTCGCCGGGTTTACAGACGCTTGGGAACAGTGTAAGGTTTCTGATGTGACGAATAGATTTGACAATCTTCGTATTCCTGTGGCAGCAAATCTTCGTGTGCCAGGAACAACGCCGTATTACGGTGCTAATGGTATTCAAGATTATGTCGATGGATTTACACATGATGGCGAGTTTGTCCTCGTTGCTGAGGATGGCGCAAATGATTTGAAAAATTACCCCGTGAGGTGCGTAAATGGGCGGATTTGGGTTAATAATCACGCTCATGTTTTGCAGGGAAAGCCCGAAATGGCAGACAACAAATTTCTTGCCTACTCAATCAGCCAAGCGGATATTGAGTCTCTTTTGGTCGGCGGGGGACGAGCAAAACTCAATGCAGAAATAATGATGGGGATTGAGTTTCACATACCAAGCCTTGATGAACAAAGAATTATCGGCAAGTATTTGACCCATCTCGACCACCTTATCACCCTTCATCAGCGTAAATATTCACGGCTATACAACATAAAGAAATCCATGCTCGAAAGGATGTTCCCGAAGGAGGGGGCCAGCGTCCCGGAGATTCGTTTCGCCGGATTTACGGACGCTTGGGAACAGCGGAAGTTAGAGGAAATGAGTTACTCTTTTGAATATGGCCTCAATGCCGCAGCAACAACCTACGATGGAGAAAATAGGTATATCCGCATTACCGATATTGATGACGAAACAAGATTGTTTTCAACAACGGATTTGACTTCGCCAGATATTGACTTGAAATCAGCAGATAATTACCGACTTCGAGAAAGCGATATTGTTTTCGCAAGAACAGGCGCAAGTGTTGGAAAAACATATATTTATAAGCCCTTTGACGGCATTATGTACTATGCAGGTTTCCTTATTCGAGCAAGAATCCGACCAGAATATAGTGCTAATTTCGTGTTTCAAAATACTCTGACAGAACAATACAGAAACTTTGTTGCCATCACATCGCAACGGTCTGGACAGCCAGGAATAAATGCACAAGAATATAGCACATTTGAATTTTTTGTTCCAGGGTATAAAGAACAAGAACAAATAGGGGCTTTCTTCCGCCACCTCGACCACCTTATCACCCTTCATCAGCGTGAGTTAGAACAGTTACAAAATATCAAAAAATCTTGCCTCGAAAAGATGTTTGTTTGAGACGGAAAGGGGGACACATGGCGTTCACAAAAGAATCCGATTTTGAGGCGGCGCTTATCGACGTTCTCTCTGAATACGGCTGGGAAAAGGAAGTCTTGCATCATTATACAGAGCAGCAGCTTGTCCAAAATTGGGCGGACATCCTTTTCCAGAACAACAGGGGCGTTGACCGGCTGAACGACTATCCGCTGACCGAAGGCGAGATGCAGCAGATTCTTGAACAGATCGCTACCCTGCGGACACCGCTGAAGCTTAACGGCTTTATCAACGGGAAAAGCGTTTCTATCATCAGGGACAACCCGGAGGATACCCAGCACCTCGGCAAGGAAGTTTCCCTGAAAATCTATGACCGCCGGGAGATCGCCGCCGGCCAGAGCCGCTATCAAATTGTCCGGCAGCCCCGGTTCTCCAGCAAAGCGAAACTGCTGGGCGACCGCAGGGGCGACCTGATGCTTCTGATTAACGGGATGCCGGTAATTCACATCGAGCTGAAAAAGAGCGGCGTTCCCATCAGTCAGGCCTGCAATCAGATTGAAAAGTATGCTGCGGAAGGTGTTTTCACCGGGCTGTTTTCGCTGGTGCAAATTTTTGTCGCCATGAACCCGGAGGAAACAGTCTATTTTGCCAATCCCGGCCCCGAAGGAAAGTTTAATCCAAGCTTTTACTTCCACTGGGCCGATTTCAACAACGAACCCGTCAACGATTGGAAGGTAATCGCCTCCACGCTGCTCTCCATCCCCAGAGCCCACGAGCTAATCGGGTTTTACACGGTTGCGGATGATACAGACGGGGTTTTGAAGGTGATGCGGAGCTACCAGATTTTTGCCGCCAACAGGATTTCCGACAAGGTGGCAAGGACAAAGTGGGAGGCGGGTGGACAGAGAGGCGGCTTCATCTGGCATACCACCGGCTCCGGCAAGACCATGACCTCGTTTAAGTCAGCCCAGCTTATAGCATCCTCCAAAGACGCCGACAAGGTGATTTTTCTGATTGACCGCATTGAACTGGGGACGCAGAGCCTCAAAGAATACCGGGGATTTGCCGGCCAAGACGAGGAAATTCAGGCAACTGAAAACACGCGGGTTCTCGTTGCGAAGCTGACCAGCACCGATCCTGCGGATATTCTGATTGTTACCTCTATCCAAAAAATGAGCAATATTAGGGACGATTCCGAGGGCGGGTTAAACGCCGCCGACCTTGCAGTGATGCAGTCAAAGCGCATTGTATTCATTGTGGATGAGTGCCACCGCTCCGTTTTTGGCGAGAATATGATGCCCCGGATTAAGCAGACTTTCCCACGGGCGATTTTCTTCGGCTTTTCCGGGACCCCCATTCAGGATGAAAACCAGAAAAAAGGCAGCATTACCGCAACGATTTTCGGAGATGAGCTTCACCGCTACAGCATCGCTGACGGAATCCGGGATAAAAATGTGCTGGGCTTCGACCCATATAAGGTGTTGACCTATAAGGACGCCGATTTGCGCCAGAAAGTCGCCCTTGAGAAAGCAAAGGCTGCCACAGTGCAGGAGGCCATAGCGGACCCGAAGAAAAGCAAGGTGTTCTACGAATATTTGTCCAAACCTATGGCGGGAAGCAAAACCGCTGCCGGAGACTATGTAAAGGGAATCGAAGATTATATCCCCCATAGCCAGTATGAACGGGAGCAGCACCAGAACATGGTGGTACAGGACATCAAGGAGAACTGGTTTACACTAAGCCGCAGCGGGAAATTCCACGGGATTTTTGCCACATCCAGCATCCCGGAGGCAATCCAGTATTACCAGCTTATCAAAGCCGCTATCCCGGAATTGAAGGTCACGGTCCTGTTTGACCCCAGCATTGATAACAACGGCAGCGGCATTATCAAAAAAGACGGCCTTGAGGAAATCATCCGGGACTACAACGAACGATACAGACAGGACTTCACTATCCCTACCTTCGCCAAAATGAAGAAGGATATTTCCGCCCGCCTCGCCCACAAAAGACCTTATGAGCGCATAGAGCAAACCCCCGAATTACAAATAGATCTGCTGATTGTGGTAGACCAGATGTTGACGGGGTTTGATTCCAAATGGATTAACACCCTCTATATGGACAAGGTTTTGCAGTATGAAAATATTATACAGGCATTTTCCCGGACAAACAGGCTTTTCGGGCCGGAAAAGCCCTTTGGGACAATCCGCTATTACAGGCGCCCGCATACAATGGAACGGCTGATTGAGGCGGCGGTTAAGTTATACTCCGGCGATAAGCCCCTTGGCCTGTTTGTGGAACGGCTGGACAAAAACCTGGAGGCCATGAACTTCATCTTCACGCAAATCAAGGATCTGTTTGAGCAGGCGGGAGTAGAGAATTTTACTCATCTGCCGCCAGAAGTTATTGAACGAAAGAAATTCGCTGACCTGTTCAAAGCCTTCAATGATTATTTGGAAGCGGCAAAGGTGCAGGGATTTACCTGGAAGAAATTACTCTATGATAATTTCACAGACCCACAAACAGGCGGGAAGTATCAGGTTAAAGTCATCCTCACCGAAGTCATCTACAAGGTCCTTGCCCAGCGGTATAAGGAACTATTTGGCCCCAGCGATGGTGCAGGCGGCAGCGAGGATGTCCCCTATGACATTGACGGCTACCTGATTGCCATAGATACCGAGAAAATTGATGTGGACTATATGAATTCCCGGTTCGAGAAGTACCTGAAGATGCTTCACCAACCGGGAGCAAGCGCAAGTGCCATGAAACAAGCTGAGGATGAACTGCATAAGACCTTTGCCACCTTGTCCCTGGAGGAACAGAAATTCGCAAACATCTTCCTGCATGACATCCAAAGCGGCGATGTTGAACCTGAGGAAGGAAAGACATTCCGCGATTATATCACCGAGTATCTCTCCAAAGCAAAGGACGACCAGATCCACCGTGTTGCAGCTGTTCTGGGCCTTGACGAAGATAAACTCCGTGTAATGATGAGCATTCACATAACAGACGCAAATATAAACGAGTTTGGCAGATTTGATGCCCTAAAGGCAACCGCGGATAAAAAGACAGCGAAAGCATACTTTGAATCAGTTGAGGGAAAAAGCATTATCCCACCAAAGGTTCCCATGAAGATCGATAAGCTGCTACGAGACTTTATTCTGCGGGGTGGGTTTGACATTACCTTGCCTGATGACTAAATAGAGGTTGTCCCCCGTTGGCACGCTTCTCCCGGAAGGCGGTATCCCGCTGGAACGGTCATTCTGCTTTTATGTCCAATGAAAAAACCGATTGCATAACAATCCACACCAGCAGGGATTTTATCCGGTCTGTGTTTTGGATCGCTTATGTAATCGGTTTGATTTTTGCCGTTGGACGGGCTTCCATGCCTTGAACATCTGTTTTGTTAATTTTATTATAGCATGGGGAACGAACATTCGCAAATACAAAGAACAGAAATACGGAAATTTTTTAAGACACCGCACATTTTGCTGTTTCTGCCGTTATAATCTATGGAGGGTACGAAAGGAGGGAGAGCGTGGCATTGGACATTGAGGAACAATATGAAAAGATCTACCGTTACTGCTTTTACAGGCTCCGTGACCGGGAACAGGCAGAGGATATTACCCAGGAAGCCTTTCTGCGATGGTTTGCAAGCGACACATACCGGGATACCGGGCAGGTACTTCAGTATCTATATACCATCGCCCGTAACCTCTGTACCGATGAGTTTCGCAGACCGCGCCATAGTTCGCTGAGTGAGGATGTCCCAAGCCGCGAAGCGGACCCGGTCCTGTCTGCCGCCCTGCGTGTGGAACTTGAAAGACTCGACCCGGAAGACCAGGAGCTGGTACTGCTGCGCTATGTCAACAAGGTACCCGTTGGCGTCCTTTGCAAACTGTATGGACAATCGCGCTTTTCCCTGTACCGGCGGTCAAAACATATTTTGAAAGCACTTCAAAATGCTTTGGAATGAATGGAGTTTCGAGATGAGAAATAAAAGGATCAGACAGGCTTTGGAAGATGCCTTTGCCGCCCCGTATCCGATGGGTAAAACAGCCTTTTTGAAACAACACCGCCGCTGCGAATTGGGGTATCGGAGGCTGGTCGTACTGCAAGTCCGCTATATTCGTTGGTGGGTATGGTTATTGTCTTTGGTTCTGTCCGGCTTTATCCTGATAACGGTCTCTCGCTCAGGTAAAACTGCTTTATGGTGTATTTCTGCACTGACGCCGTTTTTTGCGCTGATGGCGATCACAGAAAACGGATGGGCACAGTTCTATCAAATGGAGGAATTGGAGCTTGCCTGCCGAATGTCCCGACAGAGCGCAATATTGGCCCGGATGGTGGCGATAGGGCTGTTTCATCTGTCTCTGTTCACCCTGCTTGCGCCCCTGCTTGCGGCATATAGAACAGTGGAGGTGGTGCAGGCGGGAGTATATCTGCTAACACCTTATTTTCTCACAGTGGCCTTGGGTTTGGAACTGTCCCGGCGTTTCCGAGGTCGAGACGGGCTGCTTGCTTGCAGCGCTGTGGCAGTGACGGTCAGTGTTCTTGGGCCGCTTGCAGAGACTGTCCGGCCTGCACTGTATCAGGCGAAGGATTTGGTCCTGTGGGGCGCGGTTTTGGCAGCGGTGATCTTTGCGGCAGCAACAGAGTTTACGCTGCAAATAAAAAGGCTGGGGGAATTGCAATGGAACTGACCGTGCACGGGCTGACAAAGCAATACAAAGATAAACGCGCTGTGGATAGGGTGGATCTGCGGCTCACGGAAGGCATCAACGGCCTGCTGGGGGCAAACGGGGCGGGCAAAACCACCCTGATGCGGATGCTGTGCGGCATTTTGAAGCCCACAACGGGGAGCATCGCTTTGGATGGTGTGGATGTCTCCAGCGAGGACTACCGGGCAGTATTGGGGTATCTGCCGCAAGACTTCGGTTATTATCCTGATTTTACGGGGCTGGACTTTCTGCTCTATCTGGCAGCGTTAAAAGGACTGTCCCGTTCCCATGCCAAACGCAAAGCGAAGGAACTGCTGGAATTGGTGTCCCTCAAAGATGCAGGGGGAAAAAAGATCAAGACCTATTCCGGCGGAATGAAACAGCGGCTGGGGATCGCCCAAGCCCTGCTCAATGACCCAAGCCTGCTTATCGTAGATGAACCGACAGCGGGACTTGATCCCAAGGAGCGGGTGCGCTTTCGCAAATTGATTGCAGGGTTGGGGCAGGATACCATTGTACTGCTCTCCACACACATTGTATCCGATGTGGAGAAGATAGCTGACCATATGTTGATGATGTCCGAGGGGAAGATTATTTTTGATGAACCGTGGGACAAGGGGCGCATCGATCTGGAGCAGCTTTATATGAAGGAATTTGGAGAGGAAACGATATGAAATATACATGGTTTGAAATAAGAAAAATGCTTGGAACTCCCTTTGTATGGATCGTTTTAGCTGTTGTTATTGCACTGGATATTTTCTCGATACTGCTGGCGGGGAATCAATCGAAATATATCGTGGCTTCTCCTGAATTTAATACAAATCTTCAAGATCTGAAAGAACAGCGGACACGCTTTGCCGGAGCAATCACCCCAGATTGGATCCTTCTCCGCCAACAGGAGGCAGAAGCGATTTTGCATGATCCTCAGTACAGAGTCAGCGAAGAGGAGATGGAAAAGATTGTTCAAACGCAGGTTCGCCAGTATGGGTATGATGAAGAAACGGTGCGGGAGAGACTCTTTCTGTTCCTGAACCAACGCGGCATAGCCGAATACGACAAATACGAAGATGTACTGGTTGCATCCAACTTTTATACCAACGCAAAAAGTTTCGGTGAGTATATGGCAGAATTCTATCAAAACACTTATCCGGGGAAAAAGGGGGAAACACTTGCGGCAGATACACAAAAAAGGTACGATGATTTTATAGAAGAATACATAGCCATGTATCATTATGACTACGGATACAAGAAGGTCCGAACAATACTGGCAACATACCCATATACAGTCGGTGCTGTTATTTTAATTGCACTCGCCCCACTTTTCTCCTGTGAATACACAAGAAAAACAGACGCGCTGCTTCTGTCGTCACAAGACGGAAAAAAGGATCTTGCCTACAATAAGATAAAAGCCGGTCTGATTGTTGCGCTTGCGGTGTGGGGAATTATGACCATCTTCAATCTTTTGATTATATTTTCAATATATGGTTTAACGGGCTGGGAGGCATACTGGCAGAACTGGCTAACGGATGTAGCGCCGTTTCTCTGGTCACAAGGGCAGGCCACGGCAGTTGCTGTTATCACCAGTCTGCTTGGTTCCCTGTTCTTTGCACAGATCGTTATGCTGGTGTCTTCTGTGTCAAAAAACCAGTTTGTCAGTCTTTTCGTTGGAGCAGTTCTTTTGCTTTTCCCAATGATCGACTTTGCCTTTACAAACAGCGATATCGTCAATATGGTCTACAATTTTTTACCGACACGTATGATGATGGGCATGAAAATTTGGCAGGGATACAGTCTTTTCTATGTCGCCGGATCTACATTCCCTTGTCAGTATGCCATAGTCGCTTTTGCAGTCATTGTTTCGGTCGCTGTTTGCCCCCTTACGAAATATTTCTTCACAAGACACCAGATTGGTAATTAAACTATTTTATCGCTGACAGAAGATAAAACAGGGGGCGATGAAGCACTTGAGGTGGGTCCATATCAAATATTTGATAGATTTTGCGGCCTTGTTTTTCTTATACGCCTTTGTTTTTTTCAAGAGGTGGAAAAGCAGGGGAAGAGATGTATTGACCGTCAACACACTAATGTATATCTATCTTTCGTTCGTACTCTTTTTTACCTTGATGCCGATCATAGTATCTATTCCGTTTATTCTGAATCATCCCTATACGCCTATGAACTTGATACCATTTGTAGATATTTTAATGGGCAGAGGAGATTTTATAAGACAGATAGCATTAAATGTCATTATGACCATGCCATTTGGTTTCTTATTGCCATTGACCGATAATAGAACCGCAAAATTTGGCAAAACAATATTTTTCTGTTTTTTGATGAGTTTAGGCATTGAACTGCTGCAGCCGCTCATTGATGGTTCCAGATCTTCGGATGTCACAGATCTGATTACAAATGTAATTGGCGGAATTTTGGGCTATGGTTTTTATCTTGTGTTTAGGCCAGTTGCATTTTGGATTTTAGATTGCCTAAAAAGGAGGAATTAAGAAGAACTTCCAGTTTATTTAGGCAGTTATCCACTACGGATAACTGCCATTTTTTGTTCCAAAGCAGATTTCACAGGGGAAGTACATGCCCTCATATCTAAGTTATAAATTGGAGACTGGCTCCTTCCCAGACGCCCTGCCCATAAACCGGAGGAGCCCTGTGCCGCCAGTCACTTGCGAAGTTTTCCCATCCGTGCTATAATCAGAGCTGTAAATAATCCCACCGAACGGGGCGAAGGAGGTTCCTATGAATTTTAGCTTTTTTATGCCTGCCCAGCTGCTGGTAGGCGATAACATCGTGGAGGAAAACAGCGCTCTTCTGGCCGGTCTGGGCACCCGCTGCCTGCTGGTTACCGGCAAGAGCAGCGCCAAAAAGTCCGGCGCCCTGGATGACGTCACCGCCGCCCTGGATAGCCATGGCATCCCTTGGCAGGTCTTTGACGGGGTGGGACAGAACCCCCTCCTTTCCGCCTGCCACGCCGCCGGGGCCGCTGCCAGGGAAAACAGGTCCCGCTCCACAATCACCGACTGCATGCAGTGGGGGCAGATATAGGACAAAAACCGCTTCGTCTCCTGTACCATCGTTGTCCGCTCCTCTTCCAAAATTTCCATTGGCTGCTTTTTATTATAACGTAAATCCGTCCAAAAAACAAGGCCGCAGGTCTGTTTGCCCATGTCCGCGGCCCACAGGTCACGTCTCAAACAGCCAGGCCTGGAGATGGTCCTCATCCATCACCTCGATGCCGGACTCCCCCAGCAATTTGGCGGCCACCCCCCACCCCGGTTTCAGGGTGTGCGTAAAGGTGCCGTCGTAGATTTCCCCGCTGCCGCAGGAGGGGGACCGGGCCTTTAAAATGGCGATGGTACATCTGTTTTCCCTCGCCAGCTCCAGGACCCGCTCCGCCCCCGCCTGAAAGGCTGCGGTGACGTCCTGTCCGTCCTTGGTCAGCACCCGGCCGTCGGGCTGGAGCTCCGCAGGGCTCCGGGGGACATCCAGTCCCCCCAGCACCTCGGGACAGACGGGAATCAGGTTGTGCCCCGCCCGGTGGAGCTCGATGATCTGCCGGTCCAGGCGGCTGGCCCCGTCGTACCGGCAGGGCTCCCCCAAAAAACAGTGGCTGACTAAGATGTTCATGGGGTATCTCCTCTCATGTAGGGGGCGGCCTCTG
>OFHM01000944.1_pt1 | contig 21111 bp, 20 predicted proteins | sample 1521311 | NCBI WGS metagenome assembly OFHM01 (sample SAMEA3504083, study PRJEB24116) | mouse gut metagenome | biome: mouse gut; feature: mouse-associated habitat; material: faeces | place: Denmark | collected 2011 | reverse complement strand
GCATTCTGTGCGCGGTTCTGGCGGCGTTTTTCGCGGTCTTTGGAAAAAAGAAGGGGATGGATCAGGTGCGGGTGATCAGCGCGGACCTGACGGTGCTGGTGCTGATCATGTATCTGGCGGATCTTCTGCGCACGGATTATGCGGGCGCCGGGGTTTTGACTATTGCAGTCATGTACGCTTTCCGAAGAAATAGATTAGGGGCAATGGCGGCGGGCTGCACGGTTCTGACGCTTATGTCCGCAAACGAGCTGCCTGCGTTTCTGGCGCTGATTCCCATAGCCTTATACAACGGAAGCAGGGGGCTTAGGATGAAGTATTTCTTCTATGCTTTTTATCCGGTGCATCTGCTCCTGCTGTACCTCATGGCAGTCTGGATGGGGCTGGGGAGCATATCCCCTTTGTAGGGTATGAGGGCGCCGGGAGACTGCCCGGAAACCATGGGGCAGGGATTTGGCTGGAAAAATGGATGCCCGCTGAAGCGGGGAAGGAGGTATAAATATGTTGGAGGGAGTTGGGCTGTCAAAGAAATACGGCAAGACCCTTGCGGCGGATCAGGTGAGCTTTGTGGTGCCTGCGGGCAAGGTAGGTATCTTGCTGGGCCCTAACGGCGCGGGAAAGTCCACGGTGATCAAGAGCATTGCCGGGCTGCTGCGGTTTTCGGGGAAGGTGCTCATTCAGGGTCAGGACTCCAGAGATCTGGAGGCAAAGAGGAGTTTTGCCTATGTGCCTGAGATTCCCTATATGTATGACGCGCTGACCGTGCGGGAGCATATCGAGTTCATTGTCAGGGCATACGGAAGGGAGGGCTGGGAGGAGGAAGCCAGAGCGCTCTTCGACCGGCTTGAACTGACGGACAAGCAGTACAAGCTGGGGAACGAGCTTTCCAAGGGGATGATGCAGAAGGTCAGCATCTGCTGCGCGCTGATCATCAGGCCGAAGGTGATTCTGCTGGACGAGCCCATGGTGGGGTTGGATCCCGCCGCCATCAAGGAGCTGAAGGCCATGCTCCTGGAGCTGAGGGACGAGGGCTGTACCGTGCTGATCAGCACCCATATGCTGGAAATGGTGAAGGAACTGTGGGACGTGACCTTCGTGATGAACAAAGGGCATATCCTGGGAACCTATGTCAAGGAGGCGCTGGGCGATGAGGACCTGGAGGAGCTGTACTTCACCGTCACAGGACAGGCGGAGCAGTCCTCATAGACATCTGCCGGCCGGAGACGGCCTGAGGCAAGGGATTCGGTGTGAAACCATAGGAGGGACATGGCGGACGCAAAAAGGGGAGGTTAGAGACAAGATGGACACATTCTGGTTCCTTTATCGGAAACTATTGATCAACCGCGTCAAGATAGCGGTACGTAAGCCGGTGACTTATGTCTATCTGGCGCTTCTTCTGTTCTATTTCTTCGTGCTTCCCGCGTCGCTGCGTCTGATGGTGGAACAGTTTGGCATAGGCTCACCGGAGGGCTTCGCGGGGGTGCTGACGGTGTTGGCAATCTGGCTGATTCCGGCGAACCTGATCGCCTACGCGAAGCGGAAAGGGCTGATGTACCGCAACAGTGACGTGCACTTTCTGTTCCCGGCGCCGGTGGGGCCCAAGCAGGTGCTGCTGTATGCGTATCTGAAGACTTTGTTCGTCCAGGTCATCATGAACCTGTTCGCCATTGTGTGCGGCTTCAGGATGTTCCATGTGGAGGGCTGGCGGCTGGCGGTGTATTTCCTGTTCTCGATTTTTGCGGAGAACCTGCTGGAGGGCGGCATCATGGTGCTGCTCTACGGCTCCGAGAAGCTGGGGGAGCGGCAGCGCAGGGTGGTGGTGGCGGTGGCCTACGCCCTGGCGGCCGTGCTGGTGCTGCTGGTACTCTGTGCCGGGCCTCTGATTAAAGTGGGCGTCATGACTTTTCTGTATAAACTGCTGGCAGCTGTAATGCAGCCGGTGTCGGACAGGCGGATGACAGGCTGTATCAGCAGTGCGGGAGAGAGCGGCAGGCTGCTGGGAAAAGTGGTGGTGACCACTACCATGATGTTTCTGGTAGCTGTGGCCATGATTACGGCGGCCACGACGTTCCGCTATTAGCTGCAGCCATTGAGACGGATATGTTTACGGAAAGGAACATGCTATGGATATTATTTACGGATGGATAAAAAATATCATATGCTTTTATATTTTTATTACAGTTATACTTCACCTGCTTCCAAAGGAAAATTATCGGAAATATGTGCGTTTTTTTACCGGTATGCTGCTGGTCATACTGGTGATGAATCCGGTACTGTCCCTGCTTGGAAAAGAAGAACTGATTCTGCAGAAAATCAGTCAGACCAGATTTTTTCAGGAACTTGACAATCTGAAAATGGATACGCAATATCTGGAACAGAGTCAGAAAAAGATCTATATGCGGGAATATGAGCGGGCCATTGCCATGGATATTAACGGGATGGCGGCCAGAAAACAGTTAAATTCCCTGCGGACGGAGGTACATCTGTCCGGAGAATATCAGGTGGAGTCCGTCACCATGGAGCTTAAGCATGACCGGGAAGATGAGTTTTCTCTGGGAGAAAAGAGTTCCGGGACGGAAGCAGAAGACAGTGCAAAGGTACAGGAATTCCGGAAAGAACTGATGGAATTTTATCAGTTAGAAGAGGGGCAGATTGAAATTGCCCTGCAGGGAGGATGAAAAGAATGAAGAAAAAAGAGTGGTTTTCTCCGGAAAAATTAAAGGGAATCCCCAAAAATCAGCTTTTAATCGGGGGTCTGGCGGGAGTGCTTCTTCTGGTTATTGCGCTGCCCACAGAACAGAAAAAACAGCAGGAAACGGAACTTTCTCAGGGAAAGGAAAGCGGAGTGGAACAGCCGGCCGCAAATTACAGCGGTTATGAAAAGGAGCTGGAGCGGAAGCTGGAGGAAATTCTGACGGCCATGGAAGGGGTCGGGAAAGTGGAGGTTATGATTACCCTGCAGGATAATGGGGAGCAGGTTCTGGAAAAAGATATATCCCGGAACAGCCAGGAAGTCACCGAAGAAGGAGAAGTAAAACGAAACACATATGAAAGCCAGTATCAGGAGGAGACAGTATTTGTGAAAGAATCAGGAAACGAGGGACAGCCCTTCATTGCAAAGGAATCTGTGCCGGCGGTGGAGGGGGTGCTGGTAGTGGCAGAGGGAGGCGGGAACGGAAAAGTGGCGAAAAATATTTCCGATGCAGTTTTAGCATTATTTCCGGTGGAAGTACATAAAATTAAGGTAGTTAAGATGAATTGACAGGAGGGTATCAGTTTTGAAGAAAGTATTTAAAAAGAACCAGATTATCATTACAGCTCTGGCTCTTATGATTGCGGTAGCGGGCTATCTGCAGTATACCGGAAGTCAGAGCGACAGCGACGTGGCCAAAGAGGCCAGTGCGGACACAAAAGAAACTACATATGAAATATCCGACGAAGATATGTACAGTGCAGAGGATATTTTTACGGACACAGAGGCCAGCGAGGAAACTTCTGCAGACGCACAGGATGCGGCTCTGGGGATTCAGACCGGAGAGGATATTGCAAAGGCAAACGGACAGAGCGACAATGTGGATAATCCCGGTGAGGCGGTACTGACCAGCAGCGGTGTGAATAATGTGAATTTTGCTTCCGAAGTAAAGCTGAACCGGGAACAGGTGCGTTCCCAGAATAAAGCGTCTCTTCTGGAAATCATCAATAATGCAGCCATCGGCGAAGAACAGAAGCAGGAAGCCATCAATGCCATGATTAACATGACAGATATTGCAGAGCGTGAGGCGGCTGCGGAAATGCTGCTGGAAGCAAAGGGATTTACAGATGTGGTGGTAAGTATCACCGACGGTAAAGCAGATGTGGTTCTGAACATGGGAGAAGTAACGGATGCAAAGCGGGCTCAGGTGGAAGATATCGTAAAACGTAAAACCAATGTGGAAGCGGAAAATATTATTATCACGCCCATTCAGAATTCTTCCACAGGAACAGGAACATCAGCAGAGTCAGGGGACGGTGCAGGCACAGATGCCGGAACAGGCCAGACGGAAGGAGCAGGAGCAGAGACTCCGGAAGGAAGCACGCAGGAGCCGGCGGGAGAGGAATAATTACGGGCACAGAGTACCTGTGAACAGTAACGTTTTTCGGAGATATTTCGGCAGACTGCCAGGAAAGCCTTTGCACTTTGCAGGGTAATTTGTTATAATACTTACAGTAATATTGTCAGAAAAGTGTTTGCAATGTCCTGATTCTGCAGAAAACAAAGGAGAGCAGGTGATAATGTGTCAGAGAAAGAATTAAGAAAACGAATTTTTTTGATTGTACTGGACAGTGTGGGGATCGGAGAAATGCCGGACGCGGCGGCGTTTGGGGACGAAGGAAGCAATACGCTGAAAGCAGCTTCCAAAAGCCGGTATTTTTCCATGCCCAATATGGCCGGACTGGGATTATTTAATATTGATGGAGCAGACATTGGGGAGCCGGTTAAGGCTCCCCTGGGTGCTTTTGCCAGAATGGCAGAGGCTTCCAGAGGAAAAGATACCACCATCGGGCACTGGGAGATTGCAGGCGTGATTTCCCGGCAGCCCCTGCCCACCTATCCGGAGGGGTTTCCTGCGGAAATCACAGAAGAATTTTCGAGGAGGACAGGGAGAGGCGTACTCTGCAACCAGCCTTATTCCGGCACGGAAGTTATCAGAGATTACGGAGAAGAGCACATGAAAACGGGAAATCTGATTGTATATACTTCTGCTGATTCCGTTTTTCAGGTGGCGGCCCATGAAGCTGTGGTTCCGGTGGAAACATTGTATGAATACTGTCAGACAGCCAGAGAACTGCTGACGGGAGTTCACGGAGTGGGAAGGGTGATTGCAAGACCTTTTGAAGGAGAACCGGGAAATTTCCGGCGTACCGTAAGGCGCCACGATTTTTCTCTGGAACCTCCGGCTGTTACCATGTTAGACCAGCTGAAAGAGACAGGCCGGGAAGTGCTGGGCATAGGGAAAATTTTTGATATTTTTGCCGGAAAAAGTGTGACAGATTCCGTGAGAACCACAGGAAATGCCGATGGAATTGAGAAAACCCTTAAATGGATGGAGCGGGAATTCGAAGGGCTGTGCTTTGTGAATCTGGTGGATTACGATATGCTTTACGGCCATCGAAATGATGTGGACGGATATGCCAGGGCCCTGACCTATTTTGACGAGCGGCTGCCGGAACTTCTGAGCAGGCTGCGGAAAGATGATATTCTGATGATTACTGCAGACCATGGCTGCGACCCGTCTACCCCTTCTACGGACCATTCCAGAGAATATACACCTCTGATAATGTATGGAGCAGACATTCCGGCAGGAAAAAATTTCGGCACCAGGAGCACCTTTGCCGATATCGGAGCAACCGTTCTTTCCTGTTTTGGAATAAATGGTACGGAAAAGAGAATCCAGGGGGAGAGCCTGTTAAGTTTTGACAGCAGGGTCTGCCCTTAAAGAAACTGTTCAGAAAAGGAGGAAAATAAAATGAAAAAGAAACTTATGATGCGGATGGTGCCGGCTTTTATGTTTTTTCTGTTATGTTCCGGCTGCGGAATGGAGGAAAACATCGTGATTAATCCGGATCTTTCTTCCAGTATTACTTTGAAGTCTTACACAACCGATGAGGAAGAAGTGATGATTTCACAGGAGCTGGAAGGCGTCACTTATCAGCAGATGATGGAAGGAGCCGGTTTTGTCAGTGCCGGAAAAGAGGAACTGTACAGCGAGGAGCATAATGTATACCAGCTTGTGATGAACAGGTCTGCAGCGGAAACCGCAAATGATTTTGCTGTTGTGAATAACAGTCAGGCGGTGATGTGGGCAGGAGAGCTGGCAGAAATGCAGGAACAGTTTGAAGAGTATACACAGGATGACTTTGCGGATGACGATCTGGATGGATATGTTTACACCTCGGACGGTATCCGTATACTGCAAAATGATTTGAACATTACCTGTCCCTTTGTGGTTGCGGTAACAAATGGCGATGTGATGGAGGATGGACGTACCGTTCAGTTCTGCCTGGATGAACTGGAAGATTATGAGAGGCTGTTTGCGGTGGGCAGCAAAAGGGTTGCGCGTATCCGGACATGCACCATCAGCGGTGTGGAAGACGGAGGTTTTTACCGGAAAGACAAGGTGGTAAAAGCCACATCTGACGGGGTAATTATCAGTTTCAGCGTAAATGGTGAGAGTCTGCCGGTCAACGAGTACCGCGCTGTCCGGGAAGGGACTTACCGGGTGCGGGTAAAAATGCTTTCAGGAGCTACCCGGAAGGTGAAATTTACCATTGACAAGACAAAGCCCACTACAAATATCAGATCTAAAAAATACAAAAAGAAAGTAAAAATTACCTTCCGGGACGAAAACTCCGGTGTGAAAAAGGCTGTTCTGGACGGAAAGAAAATCAAAAACGGAACCGTTGTGACGAAAAAAGGCTCTCATGTATTAAAAATTACTGACAAAGCAGGCAATGTAAAGACAGTAAGATTTTCCATCCGGAAGTGAGGAAGCCTGAATGAAACGAAAATCTTATGAAATAGATATGTGCAACGGCCCCCTGTTTTCAAAAATCCTGCTGTTTGCCATCCCGCTGATGATATCCAGTATTTTGCAGCTTTTATTCAATGCGGCAGATATGGTGGTGGTGGGAAGATTTGCGGGAAGTACCGCACTGGCGGCGGTGGGGGCCAATGCTTCCCTGATTAATCTGCTGACCAATCTGTTTATCGGGTTTTCTGTGGGAGCAAATGTGCTGGTTGCAAGATTTTACGGGGCCGGAAAAGAGCAGGATATCAGTGAAACAGTCCACAGTGCCGTGGTGCTGAGTCTGGTCAGCGGCCTGGGACTGATGGTATTCGGCATGGCGGTGGCGCCCCGGATTCTGGTGGTTATGGGAACCCCGGGAGACGTTCTGAGCCAGGCAGTTTTGTATATCCGGATTTATTTTGCAGGAATGCCGGTGATTTTACTGTACAATTTCGGAAGTTCCATTTTAAGGGCGGTGGGTGATACCCGGCGGCCTTTGTATTATCTGTCCGGAGCAGGCGTTATCAATGTTGTACTGAACCTGATTTTTGTGATTGGATTTCATCTGGGCGTGGCCGGAGTTGCGCTGGCCACCGTGATTTCCCAGGTGATATCGGCAGGCCTGGTTTTCCGCTGTCTGACCCGTATGAAAGGGGGATGCCGGGTAGAATGGCAGAAAATGCGGATGAAAAAGGAAAAGGTGATGCAGATTGTGCGTATCGGTCTTCCGGCAGGACTGCAGGGAACGGTATTTTCCCTGTCCAATGTGCTGATACAGTCCTCAGTCAATTCTTTTGGTTCCGTGGCCATGGCGGGCAATACGGCAGCTCAGAATATAGAAGGTTTTATTTACATGTCCATGAATGCCTGCCATCAGACTGCCCTGAGCTTTACCAGTCAGAATTTTGGAGCAGGAAATTACAGACGAATTGGAAAAGTACTGATGGAATGCCTGGCCATGGTAACGGTTGTGGGACTTGTAATGGGCTGGAGCGCATATCTGTGCGGCGGCCGGCTTCTGGGTATTTATTCTTCGGACCCGAAAGTCATTGAGGTGGGCCTGCTGCGGCTTTCCGTGATCTGTACCGCCTATTGTCTGTGCGGAATTATGGATGTGATGGTGGGAGAGCTGCGGGGGCTGGGCTATGCGGTTTTGCCCATGATTGTATCGCTGCTGGGAGCCTGCGGGTTCCGGATTCTCTGGATTTTTACGGTATTTCAGAGTCACCGCAGTCTGTGGGTGCTGTATATTTCCTATCCGGTATCCTGGGTACTGACCGGGGCAGTCCATATGGTTTGTTACATTTTGATACGAAAGAAGCTGTTCAGTCTTCAGGAGGGAAAGATATGATTGCAGGGGCATTTATGGTTCCTCACCCGCCGCTGATAGTACCGGAAGTGGGCAGAGGACAGGAAAGGAATATTCAGAGTACCATAGACGCATATCATGAAGTGGGGCGCAGAATCGGCCGGTTAAAACCGGAAGTTATTGTTCTGATTTCCCCGCATCAGACCATGTATGCAGATTATTTTCATATATCCCCGGGAACAGGTGCAAGAGGGGATTTTGGCCGGTTTCAGGCAGGACAGGTGAAAACAGAAGTGGCTTATGATACGGAATTTGTGGAGCAGCTGTGCAGAAAGGCAGGAAAGGCAGGACTGCCTGCAGGCACAGAGGGAGAGCAGACCAGCCGGCTGGATCATGGAACCATGGTGCCATTGTATTTCGTGAACCAGTATTGGAGGTCGTACCGGCTGGTTCGGATGGGGCTGTCCGGCCTTTCTTTTTCCCTGCATTATCAGTTGGGACAGAAACTTCGGGAGACGGCAGAAGCCCTGGACAGGCGGATGGTGCTGGTTGCCAGTGGAGACCTCTCCCACAGGCTGAAACCGGACGGGCTTTACGGATATCAGAAGGAGGGGCCGGAATATGACCGTCGTGTGATGGAGGCCATGGGAAAAGGAAAGTTTCAGGAATTGCTGAAATTCGACGAGTCTTTCTGTGAGCGGGCAGGGGAATGCGGTCATCGTTCCTTTGTCATAATGGCAGGAGCACTGGAGCAGGAAGAAATTACGCCTCAGCGCCTTTCTTATGAGGGGCCTTTTGGGGTGGGGTATGGTATTTGCGCATATGAGGTGAAGAAATGAGAGAACAGAGATTACAGGAAGATGAATATGTAAGGCTTGCCCGGAAAGTGATTGAAACTTATGTCCGTACGGGAAAAAAGCCTGAGCTGCCCGCAGGGCTGCCGGAGGAAATGCGTCATGGCAGGGCGGGTGTTTTTGTTTCGATAAAAAAGGCAGGACAGCTCCGGGGCTGTATTGGAACCATTCAGGCAGTGTGCGGTTCCATAGCGGAGGAAATCGTGGAAAATGCCGTCAGCGCCTCCGTTCATGACCCCAGGTTTACTCCGGTCAGAGAGGAAGAACTGGCGCAGCTTTCCATCAGTGTGGACGTACTTGGAGAACTGGAGCCGGTTGCTTCCCTGGGGCAGCTGGATGTGAAACGGTATGGCCTGGTTGTGACAAAGGGCCGGCGCCGGGGACTTTTACTGCCCAATCTGGAAGGTGTGGATACGGTGGAGCAGCAGGTGGCCATTGCCATGGGAAAGGCAGGCATTGGAAGTGATGAAAAGGTGGAACTGGAGCGGTTTGAAGTGGTACGCCATGTGTAAGAAGGAGGAGTCCGTTTTATGAAAGAGGCGGTATGTCAGGTGTGCATCCATGGCTGTCGGCTGAAGCCCGGACAATGGGGAATGTGCGGTGCAAGGAAAAATGAAAATGGGAAAATTGTCTGTGGGAATTACGGACAGATTACTTCTCTGGCACTGGACCCCATTGAAAAAAAGCCTCTGAAAATGTTCCATCCGGGTTCCATGATTCTTTCGGTGGGCAGTTATGGCTGTAATTTAAGATGTCCCTTCTGCCAGAATCATCGGATTTCCATGGCGGGGGCAGGAGAAGCAGAGACAGTATTTCTTTCTCCGCAGGCTTTGGTAAAAAGAGCAAAATCCTGTCAGAGGGAAGGAAATTTGGGTCTGGCATTTACCTATAATGAGCCGTTGGTGGGCTGGGAGTATGTGCGGGACGCAGCCAGGCTCAGCAGGGCGGCCGGCATGAAGAATGTACTGGTTACCAATGGGACAGCTTCCCCTGATGTGCTGCAGGAGCTGCTTTTGTTCATGGATGCCATGAATATTGATCTGAAATCTTTTCGCAGAGAAACTTATCGGAAGCTGGGCGGAGATCTGGATACGGTGCAGCAGTTTATTTTGCAGGCGGCTGCCTCCTGTCACGTGGAACTGACCACACTGATTGTTCCGGGACAGAACGACAGCGTGGCGGAGATGGAGGAAGAAGCCCGCTGGATAGCTTCCGCAGACAGGAAAATTCCCCTTCATGTGACCCGGTTTTTCCCCCGTTATCAGATGTCAGACCGAAGGGCGGTTTCCGAACAGCAGATATACCGTCTGGCGGAGGCAGCAGGAAAGTATCTGGACCATGTATTTACAGGAAATTGCCAAAGGGTGTAAAAATTGTTGGAAATGTGATATAATCGGTTCTGAAACAGAAATGGAGGATCATATATTATGGCAAAAGAATTATTAAAAAGAAGTCAGGTGGCACAGGAAGATACCTGGGCGGTAGAAGAATTATACGGTTCAGCGGAACTGTTTCTGGAAGACGCCGGCCGGCTGGAACAGATGGTGGAAGAATTAAAGGATTTTACAGAGGATTATCTGACAGAAAAAGGAGAACATCTGCTGGAATATTTTAAAAAGCTGGAGGAGGCCGAAGTTCTGCTGGAGAAAGGCCTCTGCTGGTCAGAGCGGAATAAGGATGTGGATACAGCTGACGACAATTTCCAGGCCTTAAGCGGGAAAATGATGGGAATTTATCACAAATACGGAACAGTGACCGCACCCATAGATACCTGGATCGTGTCGATGGAAGAAGAAAAGATTCAGCAGTTTTACCGGGAAACACCGGAGCTTTGCAATTACAGAGTGACCATTGAGGATCTGCGCAGGTTAAAAGACCATACCCTGTCGCCGGAACTGGAGGAACTGCTGGCAGCCTCAGGGGAAATGGGCAGCGCTGTGGAGAAATCCTACGGTCTTCTGACCAATGCGGATTTTGAAAATCCGTCGATAAAAGATGCAGACGGGGAACTGGTGAAAGTCAGTACCGGACGGTTTATTCCCCTGCTGGAAAGTCAGGACGTACGGGTGCGCAGAGATACCTTTCAGTCTTATTATGCCCGGTATGAGCAGTATAAGAATACCTTTGCCTCCCTTTACGAAGGCAAAGCCAAAGGCAATTATTTTTATGCGAAGGCAAGAAAGTATGATTCTTCCATGGAAGCAGCAGTAGACGCCAATAATGTTCCGAAAGAAGTGTATTACAATCTGATTGAAGCTGTTCATGAAAACATCCATTATATGCACGATTATATGGCGCTGCGCAAAAAACTCATGGGCGTGGAAGAACTCCACATGTATGATATCTATGCGCCCATTGTGGCTCCGGAAACAGAACATGTTTCTTTTGAACAGGCTCAGGAGGAAATTCTGGAGGCATTGCAGGTTTTGGGAGAAGATTATGTAAGTGTGCTGAGACAGGGATTTGAAAACCGTTGGATTGACAAATATGAAAATGAAAATAAGAGAGGCGGAGCTTATTCAGCAGGCTGTTATGGAGTCCATCCCTATGTACTGATGAATTATCAGAATAATATGGATTCAGAATTTACCCTTGCCCATGAAATGGGACATGCACTGCATTCCTGGTATTCTGCAAAATATAACAATGTGTTTGACAGTAATTATAAAATATTTGTGGCAGAGGTGGCTTCCACCTGCAATGAGGCGCTGCTGATGAACCATCTGCTGAATCATACCACAGATAAAAAGAAAAAGGCTTATCTTATCAATTATTTTCTGGAGCAGTTCCGAACCACGCTGTACCGTCAGACCATGTTTGCGGAATTTGAGCTTCTGACTCATGAGATGGTGGAAAAGGGAAAAGCCCTGACAGCGGAAGCACTGAAAAAGCTCTATTATGATCTGAATGTGCAGTATTACGGAAATGACATGACCGTCGATGAGGAAATAGCCATTGAGTGGGCGAGAATTCCACACTTCTATTATAATTTTTATGTGTATCAGTATGCCACCAGCTTTGCAGCGTCCATGGCTCTCAGCAAAAAGATTCTGGAGGAAGGACAGCCGGCAGTGGAACGTTATCTGAAGTTTTTAAGCGGCGGATGCAGTAAATCCCCCATCGACCTTTTAAAGGACGCCGGTGTGGATATGACCACCAAAGAACCCATACGGGAAGCGCTGAAAACTTTTGGTGAACTGATTGGAGAAATGGAGGAACTGTTTTGTCAGATTTAGAAAAAGAGATAGAGAAGCGCAGGACTTTTGCCATTATTTCCCATCCGGATGCGGGAAAAACCACTCTGACAGAGAAGTTTCTTCTGTATGGAGGAGCCATTAATCTTGCAGGTTCCGTGAAAGGAAAGGCCACTGCCCGCCATGCAGTATCTGACTGGATGGAGATAGAAAAGGAGAGGGGTATTTCCGTCACTTCTTCCGTACTGCAGTTTAATTACGATGGTTACTGTATCAATATTCTGGATACGCCGGGCCATCAGGATTTCTCGGAGGATACTTACCGTACATTGATGGCGGCTGATTCTGCTGTGATGGTGATTGACGGTTCCAAAGGTGTGGAGGCCCAGACCAGAAAACTGTTTAAGGTATGCGTGATGCGGCATATTCCTATTTTTACCTTTATCAATAAAATGGACCGGGATGCCAACGATACCTTTGAACTGTTAGATGAAATTGAAAAAGAGCTGGGAATTGCCACCTGTCCCATAAACTGGCCCATAGGCTCCGGAAAGAATTTCAAAGGAGTATTTGACAGAAACACCAGAAAAGTCATGACTTTTGCAGATACCTTAAAAGGTACAAAAGAAGGAGTGGAAAAGGATATTGCCCTGGACGATCCCGTTCTGGCAGCAGAGATTGGGGAGGACTATAAGGCAGTGCTGGAAGAAGAAATTGAACTGCTGGACGGGGCCAGTGCAGAATTTGATATGGAACTGGTGTCAAAAGGAGAACTTTCTCCGGTGTTTTTCGGTTCTGCTCTGACCAATTTCGGTGTGGAAACCTTTTTACAGCATTTTCTGCAGATGACCAGTTCCCCCCTGCCCAGAAAAGCGGATACGGGAGAAATCAATCCTTTTTCACAGGATTTTTCCGCTTTTGTATTCAAGATTCAGGCAAATATGAATAAGGCCCACAGAGACAGGATTGCCTTTATGCGAATCTGTTCCGGGAAATTTGAGGCGGGCATGGAGGTATTTCATGTACAGGGAAATAAAAAAATGCGTCTTTCTCAGCCCCAGCAGATGATGGCCCAGGAACGAAAAATCGTGGAAGAGGCCTGTGCGGGAGATATTATCGGCGTGTTCGACCCTGGTATTTTTTCCATTGGAGACACCATTCTCACCGGAGGAAATAAGTTTGAATTTGAGGGTATCCCTACGTTTGCACCGGAGCATTTTGCCAGAGTACGGCAGTTAGACACCATGAAGCGCAAACAGTTTGTAAAAGGCATTACCCAGATTGCTCAGGAAGGAGCCATTCAGATTTTTCAGGAATACCATACGGGAATGGAGGAAATTATTGTGGGCGTGGTGGGCGTTCTGCAGTTTGATGTGCTGAAATACCGTCTGGAAAATGAATACAATGTGGATATCCGTCTGGAAAATCTTCCCTATGAACATATCCGCTGGATTGAAAATAAAGAGATTGATATGGAAAAACTCACGGGAACTTCCGATATGAAAAAAATTCAGGATCTGAAGGGGAATCCTCTGCTGCTGTTTGTAAACAGCTGGAGTGTGGGAATGACGCTGGATCGAAATGAGGGACTGATACTGTCAGAATTCGGACGAAATTAAAAGGAAACAGAAAGGGCTGCGGCAAAACAGTTGCTGTATACAGCATATGGTACAGACCCAACGGGTCTTATCCGTATATGGTATACAGGCTGTGTGCCGCAGCCCTGAGTTTTATTTTCCGCTGCTATGGTATCCTGATGCTGTCCCAAAAATTGTGTTCAGTGACAGCCTACTGGAATAATTTAAATTCATAGCCCTGAGCTCTGGTCTGGTCGATGAAATCCCCCAGTATCTGTGTATTTGTTTCTGACTCGGCGTGCAGCAGGTAAATGGCGCCGGGGTGCAGGCAGTCCATAAGTTTCTGAAGGCTTTCTCCTGGGTCAGGCTGATTATTTACATCATAATCCAGGTAGGCGAAACTCCAGAATATGCTTTTATAATTCAGGTTATTTAAAAGCGCTGCGGACTGTTCGCTGAATTTGCCGGCAGGATAGCGGAAGAGGTGCATGTCATAGTCAAACTGTTCTTTGATATAACTATGATTGCCGGTAACTTCTTCCGTCTGCTGCTCAATGGTCTGAGAGGGCAGGCCTGCGGCCGGGTGAGTAACGCTGTGATTGCCTACTTCATGTCCTTCGTCAATCATCCGCTGAACCAGGTCAGGATTCTGGGATGCAAAAGATTTGGTTACAAAAAAGACAGCATGTACATTTTTTTCTTTCAATGTATCCAGAATCCGCGGAGAACAGCCATATTCGTAACCCTCATCAATGGTGAGGTAAATTACCTTTTTCTCCGGTTCATCCACGATAAAGTGAGCATTGCACTTTCCGTATTTCTCCTGATACTGCATACAGCCTGCAGGCCGGTTCCACTGGTCTTTGTCTCCGCCCTGTCCCCAGTCCAGGCAGGCAGTGTCCAGTCCGTTCAGGTCAAGCTGCGTATTCTGCAGTACAATTCCCTTTTCCGTGGGTCTGGTGTCAAATCCTTCCGGGTTATCCAGATCAGCCAGTATAAAAGGTTCGTCCTGTTTTTCCTGTTCGTCCTGGCTTTCACTTTCCGGATGCTCAGAAAGGCTGTCCTTCTTTTCAGCGGCTTCTTTTTTCTTTTTTTCTTTTTCAGCGGCCTCTTTTTTCTCCTGTTCTTTGCGGGCCTGTTCTTCCTGTTTCTGCTGTTCCCGCTCATTTGCGGATTTTACAGCGCCGGTGACGCCCACAATAACAGCAAGTATTACGACTACCGCAACTACGCAGGTGAGGAGGCGGAGTTCCTGATTTCTCCTTCTCCTGCGTCTCTTTCTTCTTTTCTGCATAAAATATTTCTCTGCCTTTCTTTTAAAAATTGGCTTTTGCCCCGTTACGGGGCAGGGCTCTGACCAGTTTTATTTTAACTGATAACAAGTCTATTGTATACAATTGCCGGAAAAAAAACAATTGAGAATTTCTTAATTTGATTATGGTATGAAGTGCAGGGCCAGAGGTGATTCGGCACCTGAGTTACCTTATGAAATTTCTTCATCATCGGCCATCCGGTAGCCTACGCCCACCTCTGTAAAAATATAAACCGGCTGAGCCGGGTTTTTCTCCAGTTTGCGGCGTATATTAGCCATATTTACTCTTAAAATTTTGTTGTCAGATTCGGCATAGGGCCCCCATACATTGTTCATAACTGCGGAATAGGTCATAACCTTGCCGGAGTTCTGAGCCAGGAATGCCACAATTTTGTATTCAATGGGCGTGAGATGAACGGCTTCCTCATGGATGGTAATGGTGCGTTTGAAAAAGTCAATTTTCAGGCCTTTGGCCTGATAGGGATGCTGGGGGAGTCCGTTATCGCTGTTCACCTTGTTGCTATGCCGCAACGAAGTGCGGATTCTGGCCAGCAGTTCGGAGGTGCCGAAGGGTTTGGTGAGATAGTCATCGGCGCCGGCGTCCAGAGCCCTTACCTTGTCATCTTCCAGTGTACGGGCGGAAACTACAATAATAGGAGAGCCGGACCAGGTGCGAAGGCTGCGGATAATCTCCATACCGTCCATATCCGGCAGTCCCAGGTCAAGCAGAAAAATGTCAGGACAGAGAGAGGAAGCAAGGGAAAGAGCTTCTGTTCCGGTGGATGCACAGACAACACGATAATTATGAGAAGTCAGTGTCCTGGATGTAAAATCGCTGATACTTTTTTCATCTTCGATGAGAAGTACGGTAAATTTGTGCATTACATTTCCTCCTTTGGTAGTGTGAAAAGAAATTCAGCACCTTCTGCGTGATTTTCAGCAGAAATGCTGCCTTTATGTGCGGTAACGACTGTCTTGCAGATAGACAGACCGATACCCATACCTTTTCGTATGTCTGAGGAAGAACCTTCGGAATAAGTGCCGTCAAAAATATGTTCCAGCTGGTTTTCCTGCAGGCCTACTCCATAATCAATAATGCGGAAACAGACAGTCCGTGGATGATTTTCCACAATCAGGCGGACCGGTTTGCTGCTTCCGGAATGAGTAATGGCATTTTCGAGGAGATTGAGCAGAACCTGTTCAATCAGCATGGCATCCATGGAAACCATAAGGATTTCTGAAGGGACGGTTACATCAATTTCAGCATCAGGAAATCGTTTCTGTATGCGGGTTACGGACTCAGCTACCACTTCGTCCACAATTTCCGGAAAAGTATTCAGGCGGGAAGTACCGGTCTGAATCCTGGTCACAGACAGAAGATTCTCCACCATGTTCAGGAGCCAGCCCGCATCATCGTGAATATTGCGGATGAGTTCCTGCCATTCCTCCGGGTCGGGTTTGTCTCCCTCTGCCTCAATGGACGAAATAGAACCCAGAATGCTGGTCAGCGGGGTACGCAGATCATGGGAAACAGCACGGAGGAGATTGGCTCGCATTTTTTCTTTTTCGGCTTCCATCAGCTGTTTTTCATGAAATGCAAGGATTTTTGTCTGCTGTTTCAGGTGGGTTGTGGTGATACTGGTAATAGAAGAAAGCGTCAGCATGCACATAAATGTAAAAGGGTAATCCTGAAGCGTAAAATCTATCCGGAAATATGGATAGGAAAAGAAACAATTGATAAAAATAATACTGAGGAAAGATGCAAAAATGCCATAAAAATACCCGTTTGTATACCGTGCAACAGAGATAATTCCAACAATATAAAACAGGGCGATATTTGCCGGGTTCTCAGAGACGAAATAAAACAAAAAAAACGTCAGCCCGGTGGTGAAAAACAGAAGTCCGATGGTAACAGCAAAATCGTGGAACAGTTGTCTCTTGATATTCTTATTCATCTGGTAACCTCGATTATTCTGGATTTGATATATTATTTGTCATTTACTGTAACATGAAGCGGGAAAGTATTCAAGGAGGAAAAATTTTTTTAACGGTTTTTTAGCAAAAAGTGGATGAGACGTCAGGAAAAGTGTGGTAGAATAACATAACAGGCTCACGGTTTTTATTTTCCATGGGGTTTTAACAGTTACCAAAAAATAATATTCAGGAGGAAGAAAAGATGGCAGTATTGGAACTTACAGCAGATAATTTTGAAAAGGAAGTATTAAACAGCGATGTACCGGTATTAGTGGATTTCTGGGCTACCTGGTGCGGCCCCTGTCAGATGCAGGGCCCCGTTATCGAACAGGCGGCAGAAGAATTTCCGGAAGTAAAGATGGGCAAGCTGAATGTGGACGAGCAGGGAGAACTGGCCCGGAAGTATGGCGTTATGAGTATTCCCACCCTTATTTTCTTTAAAGAAGGACAGATTGAAAAAAAAGCGGTGGGATTCCATTCTCTGGAAGAAATCAGAAAAATCCTGGGTTGACGGAAAGAAAAATAAATCTTATAATAAAGGACAGTTACAGACGGTAACTGTTCTTTTTTCTTCAGGAAATGCAGGGTGGCCTGCATAATCCCTGTCAGAGATGCAAATCAGCCATGAAAGCATAAAATTTCCGGAAAACAGTTGACAACTTTCAAAAACTATACTATTATGTAATCGAACGAACATAAGTTCGTGAAGAAGGAGAATGAAAATGGCGAAAGAAGATAAAAAAGAGGATAAATTAAAGGCGCTGGACGCTGCGATTGCGAAGATTGAGAAGGATTACGGAAAAGGTTCCATTATGAAGCTGGGGGAATCGGTGGCCAATATGAATGTGGAATCTGTTCCTACCGGATGTCTCAGCCTGGATCTGGCCCTGGGAGTAGGGGGCGTACCAAGAGGAAGAATTATTGAAGTATACGGGCCGGAATCCAGCGGTAAGACAACAGTGGCTTTACATATGGTGGCAGAAGTACAGAAACAGGGGGGCATAGCAGGATTTATTGATGCGGAACATGCGCTGGACCCGGTATATGCGGGAAATATAGGAGTGGATATTGATAACCTGTATATTTCTCAGCCGGATAACGGGGAGCAGGCTCTGGAGATTACAGAGACCATGGTGCGTTCCGGGGCAGTGGATATTGTAATTGTGGACTCCGTGGCTGCTCTGGTGCCCAAGGCTGAAATTGACGGCGATATGGGAGACTCCCATGTAGGCCTGCAGGCCAGGCTGATGTCCCAGGCCCTCCGTAAACTTACGGCCGTTATCAGCAAGTCGAACTGTATTGTCATTTTTATCAATCAGCTCCGTGAGAAGGTAGGCGTAATGTTTGGAAGTCCGGAAACCACCACAGGCGGCCGGGCGCTGAAGTTCTATTCTTCCATTCGTCTGGATGTGAGAAGGGTGGAGGCTTTGAAGCAGGCCGGAGAATTTATCGGCAACCGGACCAGAATCAAGGTGGTAAAGAATAAGGTTGCACCTCCCTTTAAAGAGGCAGAGTTTGATATCATGTTCGGTCAGGGCATATCAAAAGAAGGGGATATTCTGGATATTGCCGTAGACTGTGGAATTATCAACAAATCCGGTGCATGGTTCGCCTATAATGGAGCGAAAATCGGGCAGGGACGGGAAAATGCCAAGCAGTATCTGCGGGAACATGAAGAAGTCTGCCGGGAAGTTGAGAGAAAGGTGAGAGAACAGATACTGACCAGGGAAGAAGAACAGGAAGAAAAAGGGGAAAAGGACGAGAAGAAGGCGGGAAAGACAGGAAAGACGGTGAAAGAAGAAAAGCCGGATGGCGCAAAGACAGTGAAGGAAGAAAAGCCGGATGCGGGAAAGGACAGTCAGGATGCAGATCTTGCAGGTAACTGAGCTGGATAAAAAGCGTATACGGGTTGTTCTGGAAGACGGAGTGAATTTTGTACTGTATAAGGGGGAAGGGAAAAGGTATGACATAAGAGAGGAAGCAGAACTTTCCCAGGAGCAGTATGAAGAGATATACCATGAGATTCTGGTGAAAAGAGCCAGAAGAAGAACGCTGCATCTGCTGGAGAAGATGGACCGGACGGAAGCCCAGCTCAGAATGAAACTCCGGCAGGGGCTGTATGGAGAAGAACTGATTGACAATGCCATCGAGTATGTGAAAAGTTTTCACTACCTGGACGACGCCAGATATGCCAGGAACTATGTGCGCAGTCAGAGGGACAGGAAGAGCCGCAGAAAAATCCAGGCAGAGCTGGCAGGGAAGGGCATTGACAGGGAGTTGGTGGAACAGGCGCTGGAAGAAGAATACCGGCAGGAAACAGAACGGGATCTGATTTTAAAATGGGTGGAAAAGAAGCACTATTCCGGTGAACAGGCAGATTTGAAAGAGAAACAGAGGATGTATCAGTTTCTGATGCGTAAAGGTTTTCATTCGGATGACATTTTGCATGTATTAGACTACTTGACATAAGGCCGAAAAAAGTATAAAATCAATATGTTGTAATTCATGTTCATAGATTGCAGAAGATTCCTGTAATTTATTGTATATGACATATTAGAAACGGAAGAAAGTTTACTATATGTACAATGAAAATTTAATAAGGAGGTGCTCCTGTGCCACAAGTTTTAATCGCTGTAGTAGTTACGTTAATTTTTGCAGTACCTGTTACTTACTTTTCGACGATTTCCTACCGTAAGCGTGTAGTAGAGTCCAAAATCGGAAGCGCGGAAGAAAAGGCAAGAGAAATAATAGATGAAGCTGTAAAAACTGCGGAGACCAAAAAGCGTGAATCTTTGCTGGAGATCAAGGAAGAGTCTATTCGGACAAAGAATGACCTTGATAAGGAAATCAAAGAGCGAAGAAATGAGATTCAACGCAACGAGCGGCGGATTATTCAGAAGGAAGAAAATCTGGATAAAAAGTTAGAAGCCATCGAGAAAAAGGAATCGGGGTTTGCAGCAAAGGAAGAAGAAATTAACAGACAGAAAGCAGAAGTTACAAGGCTGCACGAAGAACGCGTACAGGAACTGGAGAGAATCTCTGGATTAACCTCTGAACAGGCGAAAGATTATCTTTTAAAAATGATTGAAGATGATGTGAAGCTTGATACTGCAAAATTAATCAAGGAAATGGAAATCAAGGCAAAAGAAGAAGCAGGTAAGAAGGCGAAGGAATATGTGGTGACAGCCATTCAGAAATGTGCTGCAGACCATGTGGCAGAAACTACGATTTCAGTAGTTCAGCTTCCGAACGATGAGATGAAAGGAAGAATCATCGGCCGGGAAGGAAGAAATATTCGGACGCTGGAGACAATGACAGGCGTGGATCTGATTATTGATGATACGCCGGAGGCAGTCATTCTGTCCGGGTTTGACCCGGTTCGGCGTGAAGTAGCCCGTATTGCTTTGGAAAAACTGATTGTGGATGGACGGATTCATCCTGCGAGAATCGAAGAAATGGTTGAGAAAGCTCAGAAAGAAGTGGAGACCATGATTCGGGAGGAAGGGGAGGCAGCGACACTGGAAGTTGGTGTGCATGGAATTCATCCGGAACTTGTAAGACTTCTCGGAAAGATGAAGTTCCGTACAAGCTACGGACAGAATGCACTGAAGCATTCCATTGAAGTAGCCCAGCTGTCCGGATTGCTGGCAGCAGAAATCGGTGTGGATGTGGTAAAGAGCGGGCTTTTGCCGGCGGATAAGGTGGCGGAAGTAGAAGCGTTGCTGGCCGAAAAAGGACGAAAAGAGAAACTGGCATTTGTGGGGGACGGCATCAATGATGCGCCCGTGCTTTCCCGGGCGGATCTGGGAATCGCCATGGGGGCGCTGGGAGCCGACGCGGCGATCGAGGCCGCAGATATCGTGCTGATGGATGACAACCCTGAGAAGATCGCGACAGCCATCGGCATTTCCAGAAAGACGCTGAGAATCGTATATCAGAATATTATCTTCGCGCTGGCAGTGAAGTTTATCTGTCTTGGTCTGGGAGCGGCAGGGACATTGAATATGTGGTGGGCCATCTTTGCAGATGTGGGCGTGATGATTATTGCTGTGCTGAATGCCACCAGGGCGTTGTATTACAAGGAATAGAAGTTGTATTGTTACATTGAGGAGACGGGGCGTAGAAGGAGACGACACGACAGAATGGACAGGGAGAGAGAACAGAGAAAAAATCCGGTGACAGGGAATCTGCCCCATAATCATGGAGATAATATTGACCGGGTGCTTGCAAAGCTGCCGGGACAGGAGGAGTGCATCCAGGCAGCAGAGATGTTTAAGCAGATCAGTGACGGCAGCAGGCTGAGGATTTTCTGGCTTCTGTGCCATTGCGAGGAATGTGTCAGCAAT
>OFHM01000941.1_pt1 | contig 21182 bp, 33 predicted proteins | sample 1521311 | NCBI WGS metagenome assembly OFHM01 (sample SAMEA3504083, study PRJEB24116) | mouse gut metagenome | biome: mouse gut; feature: mouse-associated habitat; material: faeces | place: Denmark | collected 2011 | reverse complement strand
TCATTCACCCAGTTCTCATAATCCTCCACGCTGCAGTACCCTGCCAGCATGGCAGAAAACGCATCCAGCCGGCTGGCCTTCACTCCGGACAGCTCCATCTGCAGGCCGGAATAGCCCTGGAACACCCGCACCACTTTTGCATCCAGCACATCCGCCCAGGCTTCCTTTCCTGCCTCCGTCAGTGTTTCCCCATCCAGTTCCACAATGGTATGGGGCAGCCCGTAATCGATCTCATCATGGACCAGATGCAGGTTTTCCCAGTGGGCGCACAACAGATCCTTCAGACAGGTTCCCATGGCCTGTCCTCCATTTTCCTGTATCATGTTATCTCCGGAATCCTTTTCCTGGGAAACAAGTCCCGCCAGGCTCTGTCTTCGCCCCTCCTGCAAGTTTTTACAGAAATCCGGATAAAAACGCAGCTCCAGACAGACGCTGCGGATACTTGCCAGGCTCACCTCCGGCCTCTCCACAAGCATATCCGCCAGAAGCTCTGTCAGTGCCGGATTTTCAGAAAGAGAAAAATCACACCCTTCCTGTATCTGATCCAGATAAAAGACCCAGTTTCCATCTCCCGTATCACTGGTCCCCTCCAGAATCATCCGGTCTGCCAGCCGGGACAGCCCTGCCCCGAACTCGGACAGGGAATCGTATTCCAGGGCGGCGGCATCCGGCACATAGGAGGCGTAGCGGGCGTAATCATAGCCCTCTGCTTCTACCAGGACACCGTCCCTTCTCCCCTCGCCGGTGACCAGCAGGCAGTGGTACACCCCTTCCTTATCCTGGCACATGAGATCTTTATTCTCCACCACACATGGGACATCCTGCAGCGGATCCCTCAGAAACTTTTCGAACACCTCCGCTGGCAGGCAGACTTTTTTCTCCACCTTCGCCTGCCAAAACTGAAAATCCGGCTTGTATAAAAACAGCATATCTACTGGGTTGATCGCACATCCCTCCTTCCTTCAGGTAAAATCCACTTCGTAAAGGGTTTTCACCACCCTCTTATATTCCGCGTGCCGCAGCGCCTCCTTTGTTCCATGGCGCACCTTTTTGTTCAGCTGCTTCCTCCGCAGGGATATCCCCCGCTTCAGTTCGCCCTGCATGCTGTCCGGGCCTCTTCCCCGTACCCAGTCGGCTCTCCTTCTCCTGGCTGTGCCGGGCATTGGTTTCTGTAATGCCATCGCTTCCTCCTGTTCTGCCGTTTTATCAACCGGCTGCTGTTTTCTTTCAGTAACACACCATACCGGAACCTTCCCGAAAAGTCGATACCCAAAACCCATAAAGATCCCTTTTCTTCTCTGCAGATTTCGGCTTCTTCCTCTCCTTTACGGGATCCCCGGCAGACGTCCCGTGGCGTAGTAATGGCTGCGCCAGTAGTTGGAATTCAGGTCGCCAAAACCAATTGGGTCCCCCGCGTGAAGCATTTTCCCATCCCCCACATACATCCCCACATGACTCACCGGGCCGGGGGATGCATAGGTCCCGGTAAAAAAGATCAGGTCACCAGGCCTTGCCTCCTCACGGGGCACGATGGCGCACTGATTATAGATTCCTTCCGCTGTTGTCCTTGGCAGGTTGTAGACGCCGGACTGCGTATAGATCCAGCAGATATACCCGCTGCAGTCAAAGGACGTGGCCGGGGAAGAGCCGCCCCACACATAGGGAAAGCCAATATAGCGGGAAGCCTCCGCGAACAGCGCCCCGTAGCTTCCATCCCCCATGGCCTCCCCTGCCTCGAAGCTGCCAGGCCCCACCCGGCCATAGACTGCCGTGGTATAGATCCGCTGGGCGTTGGCCCGGTCCTCCATAGTCAGGGTTTTCCCCAGCAGGCTTTCCAGATTCCGGCAGATCTCCTCCTGATCGGTGAGGAAAATGGCCACCGTATAAGTTTCCTCCGTGATGCTCCCATCCTCTTCCTCCACCTCCCTGGTACGTTCCTCGTAGCGCAGGAAGCATTCCAGAAAGTCCTTCTGCACACGGCGGGAGGGCTGCCCTTCGCCAAAGTACAGGGCATAGAACCAGGCTTTAACCCGGCTCGCATCGATCTCCCCGCCCTCCAGGTCGTCCACGCCGGCGATCAGGCTGTCCAGATTCTGGAAACTCTTTCGGATATCTTCGATGTATTCCCAGTACTCCTCCGGCACCTTTTCTGACAGCGTCCCGCCATGGAAGGACAGATCCACAGCAGAGAAATTGTGCGTACTGGTGCCGTCCAGTGCGCCCAGGATCATGAAGGTCATCAGGATGAACGGCAGGAACACCGCAACGACCACGGAGGCGATCGCTGTCCTGGCCCGCTTGTCAGTGACTGCCACAGCGGCTGCCTTTACTGCCAGGGTAATGGCTGCGGATGCGGCCATCTCCATCATCTCCTTTCTGAATTATACTCTATATCGGTCTTTTTTCAACCGATTAGGATACTGTTTATTTGCTAAAATGTTGGTTAAACTACCTCTATAGCGAAAAACAGAGGTGAACCCATGGAAGGAACAGACGCAAAGGTGATCGGCAGCCGTATCCTGGAATGCCGTAAAAAACTGAAATACAGCCGGGAGAAGCTGGCGGAGGCCGCAGACGTATCCAATTCCTTCCTGGCGGAAGTCGAACATGGCACCAAGAACTTTTCCGTCCCGGTACTGGCAAGGCTCTGCAAGGCCCTCGGAGTATCTGCTGATTATCTCCTGTTCGGCAGGGAAAATGCGCCGGACACATCCGGCATCCTCCAGATGCTCTCCGGCATCGACCCTCAGTACCTGCCATGTCTGGAGGAACTTCTGGCCGCTTATATCAAGACCATAACGATTGCGGAATCCCGTTAGCTGTGCCGAAAAGCACAGCTTTTTATATCTGCAATACCTGATGCTTCCAGCAGCCATCTGCCATTTCCCTGTTGCCGCACCATCAGACACATATCTTTTGCCTGTGGTTACCTGCATGTCTGTTCCTGTACATACCTTCTTACATATTCATGCCGTCAAACATGCTGTACTGTTGAGCCGGCTCCTCAACCCGGTGGCTCCTCTCCTGCTTCATCACTTCTTTCGTTCTCATCAAAGCCGCCTTCAGCACATCCTCATCCATGCCGGCTGTCCGGTACCCTTTCACGATTACACTATAATAACCGCTGTGAGGCATGGCAGCCTGCCTCCCGTCATTCATCACATAGACCATGGCAGACACGTTTTTCCCTTCAATCTCCACCTCCAGGTTCTCCTTCCGGTAGAGGTGCGGCCACCCTTCATAGCGGTCCAGTGCCTTTTCATTCCGGGGAGAGATCTTCCATAAAAGCACACACTGGCGTTTTCCCGTGGCTCTATGGTGGCCACTCCCCGGAACAAAAGCTCATAGCCTTTGACCTCGCCGGTTCCCACTACCGATGCACCGGGACACCGGCGTTCCATCTGGGTGAGGTTCAAATTGCTCCCATATGCGATATATAACCGTTCCTCTTCTCTCTTCATTCCCATTCCTCCTGCTTCCTATCCTCTATATGGACATGGTAAAAGCCGGAGACTCCTCCCCGGCTTCCTGTCCCTCTATATGCTGTTCTTCTGTCTGCCCTTCTGCTGCGGCCTGCCTTTCCGCAGCCTCCTCTATCTCCTTCTCTTTTTTCTGCCGCATCCGTTCCTTCTGTGCCAAGGCCTGGGCCGGATCCTTCCAGGCAATGCAGCCGTCCAGATGCTCCAGCAGGTGCCCCCTGGCGGTCTTGAACTCATCCCCGATGAGCCCCAGGCGCAAAAGCCAGGTACGGAAGGTGTATTTTTCATTCTCTGTCACGGTCTTCCTTCGGCTGGCGCAGCTCTGGTTCAGCGCCTGCGCCCCGATCGCCAGACAGAGCTGGATATATGCCTTGATCTTCCCTGCATGGACCGTGCCGTTGAACAGCCGGAACTCAACCGTGCCCTTCTGGAATACGCTGTGCAGGTTCAGACAATGATACCGGCTGTCATCATAGTGGGTGTCCCTGCGGCTGTTTCCGCCATACCAGATGCGCTCCACCGCCTCCATGCTCTTTGGCTTCCGGCTGTTCAAATCGTCCAGAAAACGCTGTTCCACCGGCTGGCACCAGCGGTGCTGCCTGGCTACCGAAACCTGCAGCGCCTTGTAGATCAGGTCCTCCTTTGCCGCCATGATGTTGGTGATGTTCCGGAGCGTCCGGGCATCAAAAGGGGATGCATCGATATGCACATGGATCCCGCAGCTTTTGTTTGCAAATGCACCCGCTTCCCGCAGCTTCCGGATCAGCTCCTGGACCGTCACGATGTCCTCATACCTGCAGATCGGGCTGACCATTTCCGTCCGGTATTCCGGGGATGCGTCAAACCTGATTTTTCCTTCTTTTCTCTGGGCTTTGATACTGGCATCGCTCATGAATTTCCATTCCCGCTGCTGTTGGTCCTTTGCCGCATAGGTGTCATAATAGGTCCCCACATAATAGGACGATGTGCCAAAGTGTGCCGCTGCCACCTCTGCCGCCCTTCTCCGGCTGGATTCCGGGTATCTTGTATTGTATTCCCGTTCCTGTCTGCCAGACTCCGGATGCCTTGTATTGTAGAGCCGTTCCTGCCGCGCAGGTTCAGGGTGTCTTGTGTTGTAGAGCCGTTCCTCTCGCGCCGACTCCGGGTGCCTTGTATTATAGAGCCGTTCCTGTCGTGCGGATTCCGGATATCTTGTATTATATTCCCGTTCCTGTCTGCCGTATGGCTCCCGCTCCGAATAGTCTGTCCTTCCACTGCTCGAATATCTCTTTCTTTCACTGTAATCCTGCTCCGAATAGCCCGTTCTTCTGCCGTATCCATATTCCTGTTCCGGTTCTCCGGAGCCTCTTCTTCCCCCGTCATATCTTTCGTCCATTTCAACCATCGCTCCTTTCATTCGTGCTGCCGCCTTTATCCCACAGAGGAACGCCTTCCCCCGCCGGCTCTGCGATGCCTGAGCCAGAGCGGAAAATTCGGAGTTTCTTTACTGAGTATTCCCAAATTTCTCCGCTGGTTTTTAAGGATTTTATCAAACTGATATTATTATACAATTTTCTTTCTTTTCATACAACCTTTTCTTTTCTTGTTTCCAATATTTAATAAATGCTGATTTTCCTTGATATTTCGGCATTTTCTCGATTTTTTGATTTCATTAAGTGTAGCAAATTATGATCTATTTCAGTATAATTTGGTACAAGAATGGTGTAAATTTTGGTGTAAATCTATTTGCATTAATTTGTATATTCACAAGTATTCAGTAATACATCTCTCATTGATTTCATCGCAACATCGCTTGACATATGTGTATAAATATCCAATGTTGTTTTAACATTCTTGTGACCCATAATATACTGTAAAGATTTTATATCAATTCCACGTTCAATCATCCTTGTACAAAATGTGTGTCGCATAGAATGAGGCGTTATGGCAGGGATTTTATCGTGATGAAATTGGTTATACAAATTAACAGCATCTGATATACTTTTGTTAAGCATACAATAAGTTACAATTTTTGATTTTTTGTGTGATTTTAGAAGAAATTTTGAATAGCCATCTATAATAATTTCAATAGGTGTTTCCTCATCTCTCCTTTTTATCAAATTCAAAAATGAAACATATGCTTTATCAGAAATATATATCTCTCGCTTTCCTGCTTCTGTTTTTAGTGTATCGATTCTGAGTGGTGTGTTAGCGACATTATTGCGAGAACACAGCTGATGGTTTATGCTTAGTTCCCTATTCTTCAAATCAATATCATCTAATGTAAGACCCAAAAGTTCTCCAACGCGAATACCTGTTTCTAACATTATGACAAATATGTCATAATACCACTGTATCTTCTTTGTATTCTTCACAAATTCCAAAAATTCTGTTTCTTGATTTTGTGATAAAATAGCTTTTTCTTTGTAATTTGAAGGCAAAAAATCCAACTTAATATCGCATGGGTTTTTACGTATCCAATCATCTTGTAAAGCAATATTAAAACAATGTTTCAAAACACAATGATAAAATTGAATTCTTTCTTTGTGGATACCTGCGTTGTATAAACTTAAGTAAAATTCTTTGATATGAGAAGATTTCACTTTATTTATTTTCATTTTTGCAATTGGATACTTGCTGATGACGTTGATACCATATCGCATTTTTTGTGTAGTAGATTGCTTCCATTTTTTATTGCTTTCAAAATATATTTTTAGTAACTCTAAAACAAACATATTTCCATTATTAATAGATAACCCATCATCAATATCTTTTTGAAGTTGTTTTTCCTTTACACGCAATTCTTTTAATGTCGGCGCATATATGGTATGCCTTTTACCATAGCCATCACTACATCGATACATATAGTTACCATCTTTACGCTGGCTTTCTCCAGTAAACAAATTCCTACCCTTATTATCTTTTCTCTTTTCAGCCATACAAATTCGCTCCTCTCTCCTGCCGAAAAGAGCCTTAATGTGATACATATATCTTACCACATCAAGGCTGCAATTACAAATTCCTCGTCAAATTACATTTATCTGATTAATCTCTTTTTCAAAAAGTTCTCTTTTCAGCAAAGCCTTGTTGCCATTCCAGAGAAGATAATCTGCCCTTGGGTTGCTTCTGATTATCTCCCGCAGTTTCTTTTCTCCGATATTAAAATATTCTGCCGCTTCAAATACTGTCAGCGCATACTTTTTCCAGATAGGAACTTTATTGTTTTCCACTGCTTCCAATACCTCCTCTGTTCTCTCCACTCAATTGCTCAACTTCCTCAAATTCAATTTGTGGTTGATGTTTCATTACCCTAAACTGACAGATGCGATCATTTATATGGATTTCTGTATCTCTCAACGCATACGCTGGAAAATGCCATTGATCGCCATTACCGCAATATGTCTCATCAATCAACCCCATATGATTTGTTTGAATCACACCAAAATTTTTAAATGTTGAACTCCTTGGAATAATATGCGCTTCATAACCATTCGGAAGCTGCATTGCAACACCTAATGGAATCAATTTGAACTCTCCCGCCTTAAGGATTACATTCTCAGCCGCCCGTAAATCAATCCAATCCGACTTCCCCTCTATATATCTTAATTTTTCAATTTCATCTGTAAAATACTTTATTTTAATATTCATCTTGTTTTCTCCTCCCTAATTATAATTTTCTTCCCATCAAATGGAAAATCTTTTGCAATCTCATATCTAGGAATAATTGCGGGATATTTGTTTATTTTCATAGAACGTTCCCACGCACCACTGCATTTACATACTTTTTCAGTTAAAGTTCCCGCTGACTGTTTTCTTTTACTTCATATTTCTTGTATTGAAAAAGCGTCTAATACATTTTGCAATAACGCCAGACGTGTCAATAAACCAACCCCGCCTGGAACTGGCGTACAAAAACCTGTTACTTGTTTCACATCATCATAATCTACATCTCCGCACATCTTACCATTATTATCAAAGTTAATCCCTACATCAATAACAACAGCATTTGGCTTCACATATCTCCGATCGATAAATTTTGCTTTTCCAACAGCAACAACCAGAATATCTGCCATTGAAGTAATCTGCTCTAAATTATTTGTCTTACTATGGCAAACTGTCACAGTTGCATCATTATCCAGTATTGTTTTTGCTAACGGTTTCCCAACCAGTTCACTTCTTCCGACAATAACACAGTGATACCCTGCAAAGTTTTCGCCATTCGGAGAAAGGTAACTCATAATTCCCTGCGCTGTACAAGGAGTGTGCTTGCTGTCTTTTCTGAATCCATCAACATCTTTTTCTTTTGGAATCAGATTTATGATATTATCCCAAACATTTTCAAGATGACATGGTAACGGCTTCTGAATAATCACTCCATGTACATCATTCATATTTGAAATTTTAGCAACTTCATCTGAAAATTCTGTTTCGGAAATACCCTCTTCATATTTTAAGTAAATTGTCCTAATCCCAACCTCATCACAATCCAAGATTTTCCCTTTTATGTACCTGTTGGATGCAGGGTTGTCCCCTACTTGAATAATCGCAAGTGTTGGAATTTTTCTGTCAGCATAGTTTTCACAAATATCTTTACATATAGCCTTTTCCTTTTCAACAAATTCCTTTATATCCTCTTTACTGCAAAATAAATGTGACATTATATCTCCTTTCGCATTATTTACTTGTAATCTGATGTAAAAATGGCAGTGCTATCGGTCTGCCAGTCCGTCTGATTGGTTACAGAGTGTCAGCGTATTGATATTATCTCACTGTTCCACAAAAGATTTTTATCTTTACCAAATTTAAGGGATTGACATTAAATAGCAATATTTATAGATATGCTTACAATGGTTTATACTCACTTTTAGACGTTACAACTGCCGTGCCTGCCCCTTGAACCGTCACCCATCCATGCTCCATTCTAGCTTCCGCTTCTTTCATATCAATCAATTCTCTTGTAATGCTACCAGCAATTACCTTGTTTGCTTCGGCTTCAGCCTGTGCTTTTGTTAAAGTAATGTCAGCCTCGTTTTTTGCTTTAATCAGCGCAGTTTCGGCTTCAACCCTTGCTGTTTCCTGTTCCGCCTGAGCCTGTTGTTTCTTTTGCAAAGCTGTTACACGGTTATCAATAGTCTGCTGGAGTTGTGCGTCTGGATGTACGTCAATAATGCTTGCATCGATTACTTAGATACCATATGTGTCAGAAAATTCTTTCGCAAGATAATCTGTTATTTTGTTATTGATTTCACTGCGGTTCCCAGAATAAATGTCCATCATGGAGTAATCTGTTGTTACCTCCGAAATTTTAGATTTCAAAACAGTTTTTACACGATTATTTACAATATCCTCACCACTCATACCTCGGAATTTCTTATATGTATCTACCAAATCTTCCTGAATGAATTTATAGGACATCTGGAAACTTACAGAAATGCTTGCATCGTCCGCAGTAGATACATTGAAACTCTCATCCGTTTCACTTCCATCCCGTTCGTCTTTAGAAAGAATCAGCTGCTCGTTGCTCACTGTAAACTCCTTTACCTTTACCGTAGGCGACACAATGTGCCAGCCTTGAGAAAGCACCTCATCTTTCACGCCGCCATTCATAGAATACTGCACGCCGTTATAGCCATTCGGAATACGCTCAGTACAAATTCCAACACACAAAATTGTGCAAATCAAAATCACTGCAAAACTTACACCACCAATTAACCCTTTTTTCATTTTTCATCTTCTCCTTCTTCTTTATTGTCTTCTTCGTTTAAAATTTCTCTTGTATCATCCATAATTCTGTAAAGCCATTTCCCAAATGGTTTGAACAAAATTGATAATCCAAACCAAATGATTATTGTAGCTAGAATTACAAGAAACCAAAATACTGGATTCATTCTTTAACCTCCTATTGCAATCAAAACAGGTTTTACAATCCACGAATCGATCAAAATAATGCCTGTCCCAGATAAAATCATGATCATCATAATTCGTTTTATGTCCTTAAATTCCATACTGTTGCAATTGTATGTATCACAACTAAATTGATATAATACGAGTGCGACAACAATCAAAATAATACCTAAAATACTTGCCATTTTATCTACCTACCTTTAATAGAATATTTTTAATTTCAAAAAAATACTGCCTTAAATGTTCCTCAAAATCCTCTTTTGTGATCCATTGCATACTATGCGGTATATCATTTATAGAATAGAAATAGTTTTTTTCAATGATATAAGAATTTTCTTCATTCCCATCCTTATCAACAGTAAATCTCCAGCATCCGATACCATGTGATTTTTCGTTATATTTATCAAACATAAAATACTCAGCATAATCACTATCACTCAAAACCATATAGTATTCACTTTGAAGTTTCATAAGTTCTTCTTTATCGATTTTCTGCTTTAGTTCATTTCTCTCTTTTATTTTTTCTTGTATAATTTTCTTTAATTCATCAAGTTTTTCTATATCAGTCATACAGTTCCTTCTTTCTTATAAGCAGGATTTTACTCCTGCTCATATAAAATTATCTTTTCAGATTTTAGTGTCTTTTGAACATCTATGACACGCTGATTTGTACTGCCTTTAAACGGTAAAGATATATCTCTTAATGTTTTCACATATTCACCATCTACAAGTACATCACATTTTTTTATAATTTCAAGCTTTAATGGATCACACAAAATATCTTCAAACAAATATCCTGTATATATCCAAATGGTCTTTTGCTGAAATAAAATCCGTGTTTCATCTACTAATTCCAATACATCATTGAGATTGCTCTCAAAAAGCGGATCACCGCCCGTCAGTGTAAGACCTGAAATATAATCTTTCTCCAATTCCCTAAACAATTTTTCTTTAACTTCTTCGTCAAACTGGATACCGCTATTAGCATCCCATGTTTGAGGATTCTGACATCCTTTGCATTTATGAGAACAGCCTGAGAGCCATAGTACAACTCTCAAACCTTCTCCATTACACACATTTTCTTTATCTATTGTTAAGTAGTTCATACAATCTCCTAGAACTTTTGATGCTTTACACGCATTTCTACTTCTTGCTGCTTCCCAGAATTGAATGCACTTTTATAATCACCAGTTAAATATCCTGTAACTCTGCGAAGTCTACGAATCTCATTACATCCACACATAGGACATTCATTATTGATATCATCACAATAACCGCAATTTGTACACATATCATTCGGAACATTGATCGCAAAATAGGGAATATCCTTATCCATCGCATAATTAACAATCGTTTCAAGTGCATCTAAATTGTTTTTCACACTTCCTTCAAGTTCAACATATGTTATACATCCTGCACTGCTATAACCAGTAAGTTGTGACTCAATGTCAATCTTTTCTGTTGGTGTCATTTTAATCCATACAGGAACATGTATTGAATTTGTAAAAAACTTTTTATCAGATACGTTTGGAATTTCACCATACTTTTCTTGAAATTTTTTCATTGCTGTAAAACTTAAATTTTCAGCAGGGGTATAGTATACGCCAAAATTTAGTTTGTATTGTTTCTTAAATTCAGCGCACCTATCCTTATATAGCTGTTCTATTTGCTTTGCTAATTTCATACCTTTCCTTGTTGTATGGTCGTATCCAATCAAAATCTGAAGTGTTTCTGCTAATCCCAATTGTCCAATTGCAAGTGTCCCATGTTTTAAAGCTGAACGAATATCTTGTCCATCATATCCTTCCATAACTCCATTTTCATACATAAATTTAGCTGAATCAGGGGATTGACTACAAATCCATTCAAATCTTTCAAGAAGCATATCTTTTGCTTCATGAATTTTCTTATCTAACAACTCCATAAAATCTTCAATCAAAAGATTTTCTTCATAGTTAATTCCCAAATCATTAACTATTTTATTTTTACATTTCATGGCAAGTGTTGGCATAATAATTGTTACAGGACAAATATTCCCTCTTCCATCTTTTAATTGTCCAAATCCATTAATATCCCACCCATTTGCAGTTCTACAGTTATAACTATAAATTCCGCTAACTTCAAAATAATCACTCTCAGTTTCTACATCATAGCTATATTCCAACATATTATTGATTGGCGTAATATTGTTCACTTCAGACGAAAAAAAACAATAGTCCGTTTTATTTTCAACATAATTAGCAAGTTTTTTCTTAGAAACAATGAATTTTAACAAATCAGCACTAGGAGCAAATTCTATCCTGTATCTAATTGCATTTGGTTTCTTCTTTGAGTAATGATTCTGATATACTGCACAAGGCATTCCTAATGCCTGTGCCAATGCCATTTGCTGTAATGCTAATTCTTTATTTGTCGATCCAATCTGTACCACAGAGCCATTATGGGTAATCGGGTTTATATATCCGTCCGCATCAATCATACCTGCCAAAAAACTTAATTTGGCATTATAGTTCCATGAAAATACTTCATTTGGAATATGTCTTCTTGCTTTTGTGAGTCCCTCATATTTTGTTGACAAATAATCAATAATATCTGTAACGTTTCCTATAGAATATAAATCTTTATAATTTCCTTTCGTTCCTCTATGTCTTTCTAATACTTCTACATCACTATTGAAACATTCCTTCATCCGTTCAATATAAGCAGTTTCTATGTCATTTTCACTATCAAATGCAATAGATGAAGATAAATGTCCGTCATAACATCCGTCACATAAAATAAATCCTAATAGCCACGCCTTGTGTTCATCAACAACTAAATTCTCTTCACAATATTGAGAAGGATTTATATTTACAATATCACGCTCTTTTAGGTGATCTGCCCTGACTCTTCCCCGATTTGTATAGAATGGATGATCCATTGTGCAAATTAGCGAACGTCCATGTGACATTTTTACATTCAACCACTCAGAACTTTTATTTCTGATAATTCTTTTAACGCTCACAAACCCTCTTTTGGTATCATATATTTTTACTCCATCTACATCTAAGTACAAATTTTCACTATTTCCATTGATTTGCTGCTTACTAATAAAATAATCAGAAAGACGGCTCCACATTCTTTTGAATGATTCAACATATAAATCGCCTTTAAATTTATATGTAATTATCTCATTTCCCTCAACACATCCCATAGTGCTAAAATATGTTTTGGGGTCACTCTTGTCATACCCCTCATTTCCAGACCAGTCTACATTTGCATAGTTAGGATATAATCTCTGTGCCGTAGATTTAAGTGCCAGTCTAAATAAATCATAATTTGGATCTCCTGGCTTCCTATTCACACCTTTCATACATTGAAAAATTCCACAAGGGAAAATGCTTGTCTTATGTAGTCTGCCAATTCCATTAATCGAAACTTCCAATAACGCTTTTGTAACCATTCTACCTTCTGGCTCTGTACAAGTACCATAATTAATACTTGTAAAAGGTAATTGATTTCCTGAACGGCTTTGTAACGTATTACATGTTATTCACATAAGGTCGCTAATCTTATGCCGTTCTCTTATGAACTGCTCTATGTCACCATAGAGATTAGACTATATCTTCATCCTCTTATGAGGAGGCTACCATTTCGAATCGCTTGATTCTACTCCACGTTTTATGTGGATAGTCGTTAGGCATTTATTGTATCGTCATAATAATTTAGATGATATCCTCCAGTACTTTTTAATTTTCCTAAACATACTTTAGACACCAATGTTGCCCATAATCCAAGTTCTCTGGCACATTCTTGTACTGACTTATATATTGTATTTGTTTCTAAACAATATACCTTTTTCATATTAGGATAATGATTTCTTAATAACTCTCTTTTTGATTCTGAACATGGAGTATGTCTTTGTTTTGCACTATTTGACAATTTTTGTTTATGCTCTTCTGTTAATTTCTTTCCTTTTTGAGCTTCACTTATTTTCTTTGCTTTTTCTAAAGAACAGGGTTTCCCCAATCCGTTTTTATTTCCAATCATAGATTTTGACATCTTTATTTTTGATGCTTCTGACATTTTAAATATTTCTCCACCAGTGGTTGAATTATATCCAAATTTTCTATTCATAGAATTGTACTTTTTTATTAGTTCCTGCTCTTTAATACAAGCTTCTTCCTTTGTTAGATTATCAAAAAGAATATTATGTTCAAAATTATCCCATCCATATTTTTGTATTGCCGAATAAAAATATGGACTTGATTCATATTTGCATCCATTTTGTCCCCATCTTTCTTCTGGTTTTCGTGATGTTATTCCAAAATAATTTTTACCATTTATTATATTTTTATGTTGATATACAGTGTACACATATATTCCTCCTTCCTCACTTATTTAACGATACAAATTTAGCACGGGATTGTCTTAATGCCTTTAAGAGTTCCCCCGTTTAGATAGCTATGTTCTTAGTATTACTACTAAGTCGCCCTAATTATTAAGGTTATGGTACAGTCCTTCAACTGCTTGATATACTTCTTTTTCCGTCATATCTATTGCATAGCGGTATGCTTCTTGCGGGATATAAAACTCTTCTGTAAAATAATTTGACCAGTCAGAGTTTTCTATCCCTACATCACAATTTTCTCTGATTTCACTGAAATGTTCATTATACATTTTATAATCACTAGCCTTACCCATATACATAAGACCGTCTTTAAGATGTTTGTAGAAACTTTTTCTTACATATGGGATCATAGTCCAATCAAGATGAGTAGCTGATACCCCTCCAAACTGTTGTAAAGATTGCAATTGGAATATAACTGCTACCAACTGAAATGCTGTACTTACTGACTGTGCTGGTCTTACATCGGTTTGTCTTGTATTAAAACCTTCAGCTAGCAACTTATCAAATGGGACAGATAAACAATTATGGCAGCCTACAGCATAGCTATTCAAATCATGGATATAAATTTCATTATTCAAATGATTATTTCGAGACATTTCCGACATACAATTGTCTAATGCATATTTCTTTAGAACTGTATCGCTTGCCTCACCCACTCGCCCTCCAAAAGATTTTTCATCTACATTTGCATTTTGATTTTGAACATTATTAGCGTTCAATTTTTCAGATATATCTTTCATCAATTGAGTATTTTTCTCTCGGATTGCAGTTCTGTTATTCCTGTATATAATATATTTTCTTGCCACATCTTTACGGTTGCTTGCCATCAGCTTTTCTTCAACCTGATCCTGAATCTCTTCCACTGTCATACTCTTATTCAGAGATTCTATGTAGTTAGCAATATCTCTAGCTTTTTCTTTTGCATAAGCTGTTTCTTCACCATCAACATCAAAAAATGCTTTTAGCACAGCCATCTTAATTTTTTCTTTATCAAATTTTACTCTACGTCCGTCTCTTTTTGTTACGTTCAATTACATTCCTCCAAATTTTTAATCTTCTCATATATTTTTTGTGTATCACTTTTCAAACATTTGAATGAATTGTATCTTTTTTCTAACAAACCACAATCAGAACATTTCCTAGTCAACTTATTTTGAGTAAAACAATTTTCGTTTATAATTTGATAATAAATTTTATAATTTTTACAATATGCAATCTCGGACATACATCCTATACTTGATTGATATTCGCCAAACACCCACATTTCATCACATTTTTCTAATAACCACAAACACATATCCAACCCTTGTTGATATGAAACATCATGGTAAGCAAATGAAAATGAATGGACAGGAGATATGAATAGAAAATTGGGATATATTTTTTGCAATTCTATGATAAGATTCCCTATCAATCTTTGATTATTACTATCTCCTCCATAAGGATGGGAGATATAAATTACACTTTGATACTTCATAATCACCTCATTACTTTATAAAAAATTTCTGCCGCCATTTTAGCAACAGTGTTACGTTTCATAACATAAATATCTGACTGTGCTTCAACCTCTGAAAATGCTTTGTAATCATATATGATGCGTTTTAATGCATTGCAAACCCCATCTCCTCTCTTCATCATTCTGTATAATCTAATAATCCAACCAACTTTTAAATACACTACTTTAATCTGTTTTTCTCCATTATAATGATTTCGAAATGACTTTAGTCCATTTGGATCAATTACATAAATATCAGCTTCTTCACATTGCTCTTTTGTGGCACAATAATAATTTCCATGGTAATATGTTGTTGCAACTTTATTTTGCAACATAACATAATCTTCGTATGAAATAAAAATATGACCATCTTTTTCATTGATCCTTGGAGGGCGGGTTGTATAGCTATTCAGCATTTTCATTCCATAATTGTGTTCAAGAAATTTAGACAGATATGTTTTGCCTGATCCAGATTTTCCAACAATCAAAACCAATGGTTTAGCCATAAATTTTTTCCATCCTTTCATAAAATTCTTTATTGTACAATGCATACCGTTCCTGAATATTCAAAAGATTTTCTTTTGAATGTTTTTGTACAAACCTAGACCAGAAACCGCATTCCTTAAATTCTGGACAGCCACACCTATAAATACAATGAGGAACTAATACATCTGCCTCAAGTGGATTTGTTTTATGTAGTGTATATTTGAAATTCTCCCCATATGCTCTTGCTTCTGGCGTGGCAGTATTACAGAGCCTTTTTCTCCATGCATCAATCAAATTTTGCATATTTGCATATCCATCAAAGGTAACAGGTGCTTCCTGCGGCTTCTTTCCCCTTGGTACGAAATCCTTCAGCCTATCGTCACGCTGTGTACTAATGAATTTCTCAAACTTGTGTCTTGACCATTCGGTTGATACCCAATACGGCATAGGTTTCCATGTCCAGTCAAATTCTATCAAGCGAATCGGGGAATGCTCAGAAATCAGTAACTGCATCTTAAATCGGTCTGTTGCTTCATTTTCTGTAAAATCTTTATTATCTGTTGTTCTGCAATGATTCTTCACTCTTTTCCAGTCATCAGAAATCCAGTTAAATACTGTTGTGATACTTTTTTCTTCCACATTTATCCTCCTTCATTTTACTACCCATACATCAATATCTTTCTGTCTGCCAAATTGATATGCTTCTGCTGTTGTTTCTACAAACACATCAATTTTATTACCCTTTATTGCACCTCCTGTATCTTCTGCACATCTTATTCCAAATCCGTCTATTTCAATGAATGTTCCATAAGGGATAACCGAAGGATCAACCGCAACAGTCCGTCCAACAGTAGGCATCACTCCTGTTGCAGTAGGTGAATTAGGGAATTGTTCTTTAGAATAGAATGTTAATTCAAATTTTCCGAGATGTTCTTTATTGATTTGCAAAACGATTTCTTTAACATCGCTGTTGTTGATTTGGCTTATTACAGATTTGTCAAATGTATATGTCGAATCAATTTTTGCCTCCGTGTAAAATACATTTGATGTTAAAAATGCTGAAAAAATAATTGTTGCTAAAATGATGAATGATACACCTCCATTTAGTTATAACTTGGTTCATTCTTGTCAAATCTTACAGTTTCAAACACTGGAAACTGAATTGATACCCCACCGTCTTTATTTTTGGTTTCTTCTTTATATTTTACAGTAATAATTTTACCAATTACCTTTTCTGGATGCTGCCAAATTCGTTTTCTATCATCATCAGAGAAACCGCTGCCTACCTTAACTTTGTTACCCTTATAATCACACACTAATGCTCCTAGTGTTCCCTTATTGCGTCCAGAGCCTTCTTCAATACCAGTACATTTAATATCACATGAGAAGAATTTCTTTACTTTTATCAAAGACTTAGTTCTCTTACATTCATAAGGAGAATCTAAGTTGATAATAATACCTTCCCAATCGTTTTCTTCAGCATATTCTAGCCACTTCCAAATTTCTGAATGATCGTTTCCTTCATAACACATTTGTACAAGTTCTATATTATCTTTTAAAGATAGCCTGAGCATTTCTTTTTTTAAATTTTCTAAGTAAAAATCTTTTCGTTGTTTATATGTAAAATCAGATTTTCTTAACCAAAACTGCTCTAATGGGAACATGTCAAAAACCACAAGTTTTAACTTTGTTTTATCATTTTCTTTGCTCATAGCAATTCCTGTACCTTTTTGAAATGCTTCTGAATCAGACAATCCTTCTGTATTTTTATATATAAGTTCTCCATCTACAAACATGTTCTTCCCTACAAGTTTTTGTAAGTCATTGATAATATGATCCAGACCTGTATATGCCTTCCCCTGTCTGGTCATACACTTATCACCAATAAATGCACAGCGAGTTCCATTTAGTTTTCTGGATATAGAAATCCATTCATTCCCTTTTAATTTTACTTTATCAATCGGGGTTCCAAGCATAACATCAAAAGTAGGTATTAGCCCAGGAATACATTTATTCACTAATTTTGCGTCAGCTCCAAGTTTAATACTTTTTGTAATCATTCCTTTGACAAACTTTTTTATATCTTCATCAAAATCATAACACCATGCCTTTGCTTGAATAATGTCATCTTCTCGACCAGTATTATGCTGCTTAATATAATTTAGCAGTTCTTTAAATTCTTGATTAACATCATTATGCATCAAGTCCAGTGTTATAACTTTGACAGAATCATATTTCTTTTCTGCGATACCAGTTGTAACATTCCCATCCAATAAAAACTTTAAGCATTCCTTAAATAGCTCATTATCTTTGTTATTAATAACAATTTCTTTTTTCTCATTCAAACTACTCGTTTCCTGAATTTGTTTAAATAATTTAATTACTTCTATCAATCACATTCTCCTTCCTTGAAACACACATTTAATCGTCAAATTCTATTTCATATCCTAATTCTCTTGCGATTTTTGCCCATTTTAACAAAAGTTCTTTTCTATTTTCTGGTTTACTTTCCTCTATCAATTTAAAAATTTCTTGTAACCATATATCAGTTGGCATTAACATTATCTCCCTTCAAACATACAAATGATATTTTCTATCTATCTGATCAATAATTTCTGAATCCATAGGTTTAAACCAAATCACTGTTAAAGTCCTACCATCTTCTTCAGGTTCTAATTCTGTATGACTATTATTTCTAATCATCCAAGATAAAAATGCCATACTGCCATGTGACACTTGTGCTGCTAATTTCCCTGGACTCATATTTAAATCTTTTCTGGCAATAATTATCTGTTTATACATCTATTCCACCGTTAAAATTGCGATTTCAATACTTTAACCACCTATCCCCGTTGCCTTCTTTAATATCTTTCATCTCATTTACACTAATCCCCACAGTTGTTCTTTTGCCCAAATTAGTTCCATCGGTAGGTTGATATCTTGCTCCTTCTTTTTGTGGATACATAAATTCAATCATCGCAAAGTTAGCAACATCAGCAAGAAATTCTGTATTTCCTGTTTCTTCATATTCTCTCAATTTTGCCTTTAATGATGGTATTGATTGTAGTCCAGCAACCACTTCATAATTTTGTCTAACATCTCCAAATTTGTAAAAACTTGTCACCATCATTTTCTTTCTGATCTCATCAAACTTTTCACTATACTGAGTTTTTAAAAGTTCATCCTGAAACATATTAATTTACCTCATTTTAAAAGACTTGTTTCATTACCTCATTATTTATCAAAATCTACATTATTCAAAATTTGATATAACTCCCTAATAACTTTTGCATCATATAAAGCATTGTGCTTTTCACCACTAACTGTGTTATCCTTCCACCTATCCCATAATATCTGTTCTCTTGATTTATCAAATGCTTCAGATTGACTAATTCTATAATGTCTTGCAATATCTTGATTTATATCGTAGCGACTTGCGCTTACATTTTTAGGCAAGTCAAACGCTGTTCCAAACAAATCAATTAATAGAACCATATCATAATGACATACATCAGACACCAACTCTACTTGATCAAATTGTTTAAACCAATTACCAAGAGCCAATGCGATATCATCCTTTGTTCCAATATGATAATTAGGAATATATTTTCTGTCATCTTCACTTTTGGATTTATAAAGATTTGCAATAACATTTTCTTCTATCCAATTCCAATTATCTACATCTAGCAGTGTTCTTTTATAATCTGTCAACTCTGCATAAAAGCATCTTCTATCTTCTGAAATTAACCCAATGCTAATTAATGTTGTATCTTTATGTAACCCTGTAAATTCTGTATCAAAAAATATTTTCATTAGTTAGTTTTATACCTTACCTTTCCACACTTTTTACATTCACAATAATATAACTTAACCATTCCTCCGTTAATCATGTGAAGATAAGTGTATTTATAATCATGTTTGCAGAATAGTCTTTTAATAAATTTCTTCATTGTTCATTTTCTCCTTTGAAAGCGTGGATTTATCGTGTTATTTTCCATCCAATTTCTTTCATCTTCTTAATACATAATTTAGCTTCATACATTGTTAAACCAACACCTGTATTGCCAATTCCTTTTTTGTCCATAAGAGTTTTATCATATGACTGGATTAGATGTTTTCCGTTCTCTTTATGTAATAAATGTAAAGTTTGTTTATAATTATGTTTAGTATTTTCTCTCTCATAAATCACACCATAATTATTTTGTTCTACTTTTGCAAATCCAATTTCTTCAAATTTTTCATCAATACTCTTAAATAATTTCATTTATCTTCTCCTTATAATCATTCAAATTAACTTCTTCCATAGAAACAACTTTGAACCATCCTAGATTCAAACCAATCTTCTGATGAAATTCAAACATCAATTCAGATAACTTATCCTCCAGCCATTTTCTTTCTTCGTCTGTTACACCATCATAAATGTATGTATCACATCCAGAATCGTCACAATATGCTTCGTCTAACTCCTCCATAATTCTATCTGGATCAGGATCGGTTCTCAGCGGAACAAGTTCACATTCTCCAACATAAATTATTGGATTATCTGTAGATAAACTTCTTTCAATCAATTTTCTACATCCTAAAGCATCCTGTATTGCTTCTTCTTTTGTATCAAATGTACCATGTGTCCAATTTTCATCATTTGTTTTGTTCCATGACCAAAGCATTTATTTGTTCTCCTTATCTGGTAGACACATCCATCCTGCCACCCCAATACCACTCATAAATCCAAAAGTAAAACATGAAATATGAGTCACAAGTGATAATACTAAAAATACCACACCAACAAGCAGACAAAATTTCTTATCAATATTCTTAATGCTACTTAACATATAAATTCTCTCCTTAAAACGAGCGTTTCATCGTCTTGTATTCCATGCTTCTACAAATTCGTTCCAATCATGTGTTCCTGCACAAAATTCTATTCCACACTGACAATGTATAGAAATTGGATCTCCACCACTGTCAGGATCATAGTATGTTGGAAACCAATCTCGATCTGGTATATACATATCTTTTTCAATATCTATTTCTCTTCCACATTTTGGGCATGGTTTTAACTTTGCATTTGTCATTGTTATTCCTCTACAAATTCGCTTTCAAGCCATCGCAAAACAGGTTCATCACATGTAATTCCAGTATCTAAATTGCATTGTTTATATGCAAAACATCCACAAACTTTTAAATTTTCACCTATCCAATGAGCTAATTCCTCATTGCTCATATTTCTAATTCTTTCTGCATTTGTCACCCTTTAATCTCTCCTTAACCTTCCAATAAAACCTATCTTTTATTGCTTTATAGGTATTTATTTTCTTACAAATATATGATATATTTATTGATTTAATGACTTTTCTGATGCAAGGTCTCATTACATAGCCCTGGTTGTTTTGGGACTCTTTCTATCTTAGTCAGAGTTTTACTGCTGTGAACAGACACCATGACCAAG
>OFHM01000938.1_pt1 | contig 21245 bp, 20 predicted proteins | sample 1521311 | NCBI WGS metagenome assembly OFHM01 (sample SAMEA3504083, study PRJEB24116) | mouse gut metagenome | biome: mouse gut; feature: mouse-associated habitat; material: faeces | place: Denmark | collected 2011 | reverse complement strand
CCACCACAATGATCTCATCCGCCAGGCGGGCGGCGCCCAGCCTGTGGGTGATGAAAATCGTGGATTTCCCGGCGCTGATTTTGCCGAATATTTCATAGATGCCGCTCTCCGCCACCGGATCCAAAGCCGCCGTGGGCTCGTCCAGGATCTGTACCGCCGCCGGATTGTACAGAGCCCTGGCGATGGCCAGGCGCTGCCACTGGCCCCCGGAGAGGTCTACGCCCTGTTCCTTTATTTTGCCCAGAGGGGTCTCCATGCCCCGGGGCAGTCCGGCAATCGTCTGGCCAAGGCCCATTGCCTCCGCGGCTTCACGGATCTTCGTCTGATCCTTTTGGAGCACGTTCCCCAGGGCGATATTGTCCTCCAGGGATATCTGATATCTGGCGAAATCCTGATAGACCACGGAGAAGAACGCCTTCAAATCCGCCTGGCTGTAGGTTCTCAGCTCCCTGTCGTTAAGCAGGATTTCCCCTTCGTAATTGTCATACAGGCCGGTCAGAAGCTTGGTCAGCGTGGTCTTTCCGGCTCCGTTGATGCCCACGAAGGCATAATGCCTGCCGCGTTCCAGGCGAAGGCTGAAATCCTTCAAGATATCCCTCTCCGTGCCCGGATACCGGAAGGATACCTGGCGAAACTCCAGGCTTTCGAAAGGGATTCCGGCGCCTGGCAGGTCCAGCGCCCCGGGGGTTTCGGACAGGGCGCAGAAGGCGGTCAGATCCTTGCAGTACTCCAGGTTCTGGGCGATTTTATTCATGGTGTCGGACAGCTCCCAGGACATCATCTGAATCAGGTTCAGGGTGGAAGTGATGAGCCCCATGAACATGCCCGGCGTGATGAGCCCCTTTGTCAGCGGAAACAGGAGCACGCTGATAATCAGCAGGGAGAGCAGCATTGTAATCAGGCTGGAGCCCTTCAGGCGGACAAAATATCTGGCGCTCACTCCCACGGAAATCTTCCGGGCGGCCTCGTATTTTTCCAGCCACTGCCGGTTCACCTTTTCCGTATAGCCGAAAAGGGCCCTTTCCTCTACATTTTCCCGCCCCTGCAGCACGCTCTTTAGGTAGTCCGCCCTGCGGCGGTGCTTTGAAATGCAAATCGGTAGATTGTTTGTGCTGATTGTGCTGACTGTGTCGGCATTTTTGAAAGTGTGGAAAGGCTTTCGGCATTTCTACAGTCTGCTTAAGTCCTAAAAGGATTGGCGTTTGCTAGAATGGATTGGAAGCCGCAGGGGAATTCATTATGAGGATGCTGGGCTGGCCGCTATCCTCAGCGCGGGGCATGGCTATGACGGAGGCGACAGAACGGCCGCCCGGGAGCGTTCTACAGGCTTTCTCAAGGAGAGGGCTTCTTGCCTGTAAGGTTTCAGGTTTGCGCCTCATAGGTATAGTTCGGGATGCGCAGTTCCCGGTAGAGCTCCGCCCTGACATCCATGTCCCGCACGGCCAGCTTCGCTTCATCGTCCCGCCCCTGGTCGTACAGGGTTTCCAGCAGCAGGGTCAGCTTTGCTTCGCCTGATGCCTCGCCAAGCGCCTTGCCCCTTGCCTCTCCGCGCGCTTCCAATAAATCGATATATTCACACATGATAATATCCTCCTGTGGCTGTTTTTCCAAAAGCTTTTCCGCCTGTTCCCGGAACCTTCCGTCCCCAGTGATGGCCTCCATCATGTCGCAGAGCGCCTCCAGGTGGACGATCCTCTGTCCCCTGCGGCCATCGAAGCTGCCCTCGTTGAGATAGTCCACCACGAACCCCATGTCGCTGACGAACCTTTTCCGGATCTCTGGGGACAGGCTGTTCATGCGGTAGATCGTCATATGGATGTCGTCCACCAGCCGCAGCTCTTCTGGCGGCACGCCGTTCTGTGCCAGAAGCGCAGGGAGGCTCTGAGGGATGCGGCTGGCCTTCCCGGTCCAGGCAAGGACGATGCCGATTACCGCGTATACGGGGGCGCTGCTTTCCAACTGTTGCCTGTAGGCACCGCCCTGGTAGGAGATGTTCCGTAGGATCTGCCGCTCCCTGGGCTGGGTCTCGTTCTCGATGATGTACTGGGCGATGATGCCGCATGGCCCCACCAGGTAGCGGCTGGCGTCGCAGAACTGGTTATGGGGCTTCGGCGTCCGATAGAAGCTCTCCGTGGGGGCGGGCTTCGTATTCTCCGGCCGCAGCCGTTGCCTTCCGCCGTATGCCAATGCGTTGATGCAATCCGCAAAGACATCGGCGTAGGACATCAGGATTTTTTCGGTGACGTCTTTTTCTGCCATAGTTTCCTCCCGTTTGGTCTTGTCCGGGAGTTCCTGAAAACCCCCGCTGGTTGTTTTGAAATAGAAGCAGGAATTTTCTGATTGGTAGGAAAGATAGATGGAATCATAGAACAATCCTGGATGAAAATCTGCTCTGCTTTTACCATAGCACATAACGGGAATTTTTTCAATCATTTTTTTGACAGAGGGCTCCTGCCCATGGTAAACTGAAAAAACAAGAACGAATGGATTCGGTGAGGAAATAGGATGCTGAGATTACAACCGCATGGATATAGAAATTGGCTCGATTTTGGTAATTGAGAGAGGGAATCAAGATACAATTTGTCGTGGAAGTGAAAGAAGGAGTATATGGTTATGGTATTACTGTCAAAGGATGAGATTATCAATTTGATAGATGAGATAACAAAATGCGGAAATAAAAGCGAGGAAGAGATTGACGGATTGATTGAAAAACTAGAACAGGGTGTACTTGACCCTCAAATTTCCGATTACATATTTTGGAGTGAAATGTCTCCGGAAGAAATCGCAGACAAAGCATTGAGATATAAGCCAATAGAATTATGATTTATACATCGGGAGCGCTTTCACGAAAAGGAGTAAATATAAGATACCAGGAGAAGACAATGGAAAAAGCGAATAATCTTTTAAGACAGGCAGGGTATTATGAGGAGAGAAGGGTGGATATTTCCGATATATTAGAAATGTATGAAAAATATGGTTATCACTGCAACGATGCCCAGGAAGCGTTCATGGCGCATTACGCAGGGTTAGAAATTCATTATAATCATCCTATGTGGAATCAGGATATACTTCTCAGATTAGACCCCATAAAGGCTCAAAGCATGATTACGATGGATGTAGTGGAAGAGTATATGAAATTTCTGCAGGATGATTTACTGATAATCGGAGATATCGAAAGAGAGCATATGACCCTTTTTTTATCGGAAAAGGGATATTATTTCGGGGCATATGATGATTGCCTTATAGATTTCGGGGACGACTTTGAAGCCATGCTTCATAAGCTGGCATCTGGCGAAAGGGGCAAATTGCAAATCGTAAGCCTATAGGAAAAAAATCCGTTTCGCGGACTTGACTATAGAAGAAAGGATGTTAGGAAGATAATAATCATGGAAGAGCAGTTGATAGAGTATTGGAGATCAGCCGGAAAAGAAATCAGTATATTGCCGGAGGATGAGAAGGAAAAAATGTGGGACGCAATCAGGAAAAAATATTTAAGACCTGGTGTCCACATAGGCTATTCGATATGCGATGCCTTAAATTGCTCTTTGGCTTCCAGCATGGGAGGGGCAGATTCCTGGCGATGTATCGGAGATTTTATGAAAGAGAATACGGTGATTTTGTTTTTCAATAAAGATTGGGGAGGCGAATTTTACGAGATAGAAAATGGACGAATGTTCGTTCCGTTTTATGATGAGGAGTGCGGGGGAATAGAGTTTTATATAACGGATTCGGAGGCCAGTTTTCTGTTAGCATATAACGAGGCACAGTGCTTGATTGCTATGGGAACGGCCGCAGACTGGCTTGAGGGGTATAAGGCCAGATGTCAGGAGTAGATTTCTTTTCCCGGAAAATCCAAATCTGAAGATGGCGCTATCGTTTAGGAGGATAAAATGAGAATACTGAACTTAATCGAAAACACAGAGGGCACCACAGGGTGCCTGTGCGAACACGGCCTGAGCTTCTACATCGAGACAGGAGGGCACAAGATTCTGGCGGACACAGGGGCCTCAGGAGCCTTTCTCACCAACGCGGAGAAGCTGGGCATCGACCTGAGCCAGGTGGATACCGTGATTGTCAGCCACGGGCATTATGACCATGCCGGAGGGCTCCTGGCCTTTGCGGAGCGCAACAGAGAGGCCCGGATATGGATCAACCGCCTGGCCGCGGAGCCTTATTACCATAAAAATACTGCCATGGAGAGGTACATCGGCATGGATTCGCGGATTAGAACACTGCCCCAGGTGGAATGGGTGGAGGGAGACCGGACGATTGACCAGGGAATCTTTCTTTTCGGCAAGGCCCTTGGGCGGCGGCTGTGGCCCGGCGGCAACCGGGAGCTGATGCGGAAGACAGGAGAGGGATTCCTGCAGGATGATTTCCTCCATGAGCAGTACCTTGTCCTGGAGGAGAGGGGAAAACGGGTGCTGATTTCCGGCTGCGCCCACAACGGCATCCTGAACATTCTGGACAGATACCGGGAAATCTATGGAGAAGAACCGGATGTAGTCATCAGCGGCTTCCACATGAGCAGGAAGTCCGATTACAGCCAGGCGGATTACGCCCTGATCAGGGACACCGCCAGGGAACTGCAGAAGCTCCGCACCCGCTTTTTCACCGGGCACTGCACAGGAGAGCTGCCCTATCAGATTCTGAGGGAGATCATGGGAGAGCAGATCGCCTATGTCCACAGCGGGGAGGAGATCCTGCTGGAGGACATGTGACACAGGGCAAGAGCCACAAAGCTTAGGAATTGTCGGAAAATAACTGCTGCAATTGCTTCAGGCAAAAGCCCGGAAATACAATAAAAATTGCCATAAACTTGCAGCAGTTATTTGTAGACACTTCCTTACCATCGCGGAGAACGCCGTATGGATAAGCCGTAAAACGCATAAGCCAGAAAGCAAAAACACGGAGATCGACATGAACATAAAACAGGCAAAGGAATATATCGAGAACACAGTCAGGCTTTACCTGAAAAAGGACGAATTCGGAGAATACAGGATACCTCCGGTGCGCCAGCGCCCCATTTTCCTTCTGGGGGCCCCGGGCATCGGCAAGACCGCCGTCATGGAGCAGATTGCCCAGGAGATGGGCATCGCTTTGGTGAGCTATTCCATGACCCACCACACCAGGCAGTCCGCCCTGGGGCTGCCCTTTATCACCCAGAAGACCTACCGGGGAGCCTCCATAAGCGTCTCGGAATACACCATGAGCGAGATCATCGCCTCCGTCTACGACATCTGTGAGGACAGCGGCATCAGAGAGGGCATCCTGTTCCTGGATGAGATCAACTGCGTGTCCGAGACCCTGGCTCCGGCCATGCTCCAGTTCCTCCAGTATAAGACCTTCGGCCGCCACAGAGTGCCGGAGGGCTGGGTCATCGTCACCGCAGGCAATCCGCCGGAGTACAACAAATCCGTCCGGGAATTCGATGTGGCCACCCTGGACCGCCTGAAAGTCATGGAGGTGGAGCCGGATTATGGCGTCTGGAAGGAGTACGCGGGGGAAAAGCGCATACACAATGCCGTCACCAGCTATCTGGATCTGAAAAAGGAGCATTTCTACCGGATAAAAATGACGGCAAAGGGCCGCAGCTATGTCACCGCCAGAGGCTGGGAGGATCTGTCGGAAATCCTGGCCCTCCATGAGGAGGAAAACCTGCCCGTGGACGGGGCGCTGGTGGGCCAGTACCTGCGAAACGACAGGGTGGCCGAGGAATTCTGCGCCTATTATGAACTGTACCAGAAATACAAAAACGACTACAATATCGCAGATATCCTGGACGGCCGGTTCGGCGGCGCGGTCCCCAAGGCGAAGGAAGCGCCCTTTGACGAGCGGCTTTCTTTGCTGGGGATGCTGCTGGACGCGGTGCAGGGGGACATGAAGGAAGTCATGGAACAGGCGGCATTCCTGACGGATTTAAAGAACGTGTTGAAAGGCGTGGGCAGCCTGGCGGAGAAGGAGGGCTGCTCTGCGGCACAGATCCTGGAGCGGCTGGAGACCCTTTCCCAGGCACGTAAGAAAATGCTGGATAGCCTGCAAAATGCCGGCGCCCTGTCCCAGGCGGACAGGAGGAAGCACAAAAGCGTCATCCGTTTCCTGGAGGATGCCCACAGGGAGCTGCGGGTGCGGGGCGATGGGGAGAGCCGGGCGGCCTACGGCTTCCTGAAGGAATGCTTCCGGGCACAGGTGGCAGGGATGAAATGCGAGACCGATAAGGCCCAGTCCAGGCTCCGCGCCCTCTTCTCCTTTGCCGAGGAGGCCTTCGGCCGGGGGAACGAGCTGCTCATCCTGCTCACGGAGCTCACCGCGGGCAGCGCCAGCTCCCGGTTCATCGCCGCCTTCGGGAGTCCGGAGTATGGGAGGCTCAGCGAGGACATGATGCTGGCCCAGCGCAGGGATGACCTTAAGGAGCGCATCGCGGCGCTTGACCTGTAGCACCACAGCCGGGTGCCTGGGCGGCGGAAGCCTCAGGAGCCCCCGGCCCCCGGCAGCGTGAACACCCGGGTGAACTGTGCCTTCCGCTCCGGAGAAAGATGATGGCTGACCAGAACCAGCGTCAGCTCCGGCCTGGACAATTGGATACAAGGCAGGCATATTTGGGAGAATCCAACCAAAACTTGATTTATCGTTGTCCCGGGGCGGTCATGGGATTACAGCAGATAATTGTTTTCCCGGTTGGCAATCTGTAAGCCCACCAGCTTATAGCCCGCATATCCGCCCATGACCAATGGCTCTGCCCTGCAGATCTCCTCCGCCTCCTCCCGGCTTTCCGTCTTCAGGATATACATGCCCGCCATTCCCGGATAGCCCTGGAAGACGCCGCAGAGTTCCAGCTTTCCCGCGTCGTCCAGCTTCCGGATGTTCTCCACATGCTCCGTGACCACCTGTTTCGTCATCTTGTTATAGGTCTTGCTCTTCTCGATCAGCATCAGGTACATCATTTTTTCCATAAGATATGCTCCTTCCATTTTGGGTTTTCTGTGCGGGTTCCTGCACGGCTTTTTTCCAATGCCGTATTGCATTTGGGATACGGATAGTTTATCATAGAATAGTGACAAGGACTGTCACCATTTGGAAAGGAAATGAAAAATGTCAAAAGCGGAACGGCTTATTGAAATGATGATAACCATAAACGCGAAAAGGGATTTTACGGTGGGGGAGCTGGCGAAAGAATTCTCCGTCTCAAAAAGGACCATACTGCGGGACCTCCAGGAACTGGAACAGGCCGGTTTCCCTCTTTACGCCGAAGTGGGCGCGGCGGGCGGGTATCATATCCTGAAAGAACGCATCCTGCCGCCCATCGCTTTCTCCGAGAGCGAGGCGAAAGCCATATTCTTTGCCTGCCAGGCCCTGCAGTATTACCGCGACCTGCCTTTTGAACAGGAAACCATATCCGTGCTGAAGAAGTTCCTGAACTGCCTGCCGTTGGATGTGCAGAATGGCATCACGCAGATCCAGAACAAGGTGGTGTTTTGGATTCCGGACAGGCACTGCGATTCGCCACTACTGAAGGAGATGTTCCTTGTGGCCGTGAACCGCCATGCCGCCACCATACGGTATTCGTCCACACATTCTGAAAGCATCCGCACCATCGTACCGATCGGCCTATACGCCATGAACGGGCTCTGGTATTGCCCTGCCTACTGTACCGCGGCGAACCAGATCAGGACATTCCGGGTGGACCGTATCAGGGAAATCCTGGAGGAGGCGCCCTGTCCGAAAGGGAAATATCCCATCCCCAGATCCATTCAGGAATATCTTGAAAAGACGGAGGCCAAAAACGACCACCGACTGAAAATCCGGTTGACGGACATCGGGGTGAAGCGCTGCGAAAGCGAATGCCTGCTTGCAGGGGGATTGAAGCCCCTTCCCACGGGCGGGGGGATGATCGACATGGAGATAGACCACGCCGCCTTGGAATGGGTGGCCGACTATATATTGCTGTTCGGGAAGGATGCCACTGTATTGGAACCGGCGGAACTGCTGGAGCGGATGCGGCAGAAGATATGGGAGCTGCACCGGCAGTATTGCGTGGCGGAACAGAGCGGGGCATCCTGCCAGGCATGAGCATTCTGTTGGCGGATGAAGCGGGAAAATGGCATAATCCACCAGCCTGCCCGATAAACGGTTTAGCCGGAAGACAGGGACTGAAAATATGATAACTTTGAAAAAACGGTGATAATATGACGAAAAAACAGATAGAAACAGAAAACGGAACCATCAGCTACAGGACAGAACAGGAAAAGGCGATCGTCACCGGTTTTCGGGGATTTGCCGCGAACCTTTCGCTGCCGTCCCGGATTCAGGGATATCCGGTGACTGCCATCGACAGGAAGGCGTTCCTAAGCCAGAAGAGCCTGTGCGGCATATGCCTCCCGGATACCATCCAGGAGGTGGGCGACTGGGCCTTTGCCCACTGCGGCAGCCTGGCGGAGGTCTCCTTTCCAAGGAGGGAGGTGCGCTTCGGCAGAGCTGTCTTCAAGGACTGCGGGAGCCTGCAGCGGATCGTGGTGCGGGAGCCGGACTGCGGGAGCGGGGGGCAGATGGCCCCGGAGGATTCAGGGGGAGGGGCCTGGGGGGAGCCGAATGGGGGGACGTCCCCGCCGCTCCATGACAGGATTCCGGGGGAGAGCGCGCCCGGGGCAGGGGAAAAGCCCTCCTGCGCGGAGCTCCTGGCAGCAGCCGTGACCATGCTGGAGGCCCCCTACCTTCTGGACGTCCGGAGGGCGGGCAGCAGGGAGTGGCTGGAGCAGTGGGACATCCGGCTCCTGTCCGTCCTGCGGGCCGCGGATGCGGAAGGGTACATCAGCCAGTCCGTCTACGGAGAGGAAGACTACATCGGCACTGACCTGGAGGAGTTCACCAGCGCCAGGCGCAGGACCAAGGTGCGCCTGTCCTTCCTGCGCCTGCTCCGTCCTCAGCGCCTGCATCCCGCATTGAGGGAAGAGCTGGAGGGGTATCTGCGCAGCCTGACCAAGGGCAGGTCCACGGAAGAGACCTGGCAGGTCATCTTGCAGGAGCATGGCGGCCACCGGGAGCACTACAGCCTGTTCGCGCAGCTTGGCTGCATCACGGAGGACAACTTCCAGGGAATTTTAGAGGACATGGGAGAGGACAACCCTGAGATGAAGGCCTTTTTCCTGCAATATGCAGAAGAGCGGCGCGGAGGCGCCCTGGATTTCTTCCAGAGCCTGGAGCTTTGACAGCAGCCGGAGCCGCGCCATGAATTCAAAACAGTTGGGTCGCGCTCCGGAATCCGCAGGGATTCGAGGAACATTCGTTCGAAAAGAGCGGGCACGGCATCAGAGACGGACAGAGAGGAGGCATTGTGCCCATTGAAACGGAACAGGAATAGAAAGGGAAACGGCAACCGTTTTGCCGGGGCGGAGGTTTCTACGCTGCGCAGTTATCTGCTGGCCGGCTGGGCGATGGCGTCATGCCTGGTACTGGCGGTCTTTCTGGTCTACGGTATCTATGCCATCCTCCAGGTCACGGAGGAGCTGGCGAAAGGCAACCAGATGGTGGCCAGCCATTATGCGCTGCAGCTGAACAAGGACATCGATTCCATGAAAGGCTATGTGAACCGGGTCTATAGCGAGAATGCACAGTACCAGACGCTGAAGCGCCCATACCTGCAGGAGACGGAGTGGTACAGTGCCGCCTATTACCTGGCCAATGATATGGAAGGACGGGCGGGCAGCATTGACTATTTCGGAGGCGTTTTCTTTTATGATGCCTGGAAAGACACGCTGCGCAGCCGATACAGCGAATTCCCCCACGCAGGCGACATTTACCGCCTGAACCTCTGTCTGAAATCCTATTTGATGGAAATCGGGGATACAGTCTGCCACGAGGGCTTTTTCGAGTATGAGGGGGAGGGGTATCTTGTCTATGTAAGGGGGGCAGGCAGAAGCTGTTGGGGTTCGTCCTGAATCTGACCAATTATTTTGCCCATCAGGACGGGCTGGAGCTTGTCTTCTGTGACAGTGAAAGGGTGCTGGAGACGATCGGCCCCATTCTGTCAGGATCCCGGGGAGCGGAGCTGGCAGAGTCCGTCCGGAAAGGGCAGATCCTGCAGGGAAGCGGCATCGTGGTGGCCACGGAGCCAATAAACTTCCGGCAGATGCGTCTCGCCGTGATCCAGGAGACGGGAGGGATGCGGGCGCTGGTGGGCAGCTGGGAATTCTGGCTGCTGTTCATCCTCATCCCGCTTATCCTGGTGGGGGTCCTGTTCAGGATCCGGCATTTGTTCAGCCATACCCTTGTGTGGCCCGTGGAGCATCTGGCCAGTCGGCTGGACAGAATGAAAGAGGACAAAAAGGCTGGCGAATATCCGGAGACGGAGGGGACAAAGGTCCGGGAGCTGTTGGAAATCAACCACAGACTGGACGAAATCGTGGAAGAGATGCAGCATATGCAGCAGGAAAAGTATAAGAAGGAGATGGAGGCCAATGCGGCTAAGCTCCAGTATTATCAGCTGCAGGTGAATCCCCATTTTTTCATCAACTGTCTCAATATCATGGATTCCCTTCTGGCGGATGGGGACGTGGACACGGTGCGTCGCATGATCCGTTGGCTTTCGGAGCATTTCCGCTATGTCTTCCAGAGCCAGGAAAGCCTGGTGACCATAGGGGAAGAACTGAAGGAAGTGGAGGCCTACTGCCATATCTATATGGTAAGGGGAGAGATGCCCATCCTGATTCTGCAGGAAGTGGAGCGGGAGCTGCTGGACTGCCGCGTGCCCATCCTGGCGATCCAGACCTTTGTGGAAAACGCCGTAAAGCATGCAAACAGACCGGGACAGATCCTGTCCGTGGAGGTGGCGGTAAAGGAGCTTGAGAGGGAAGACGGGCTGTATATCAGCATCCGGATTTCGGATAACGGGAAAGGCTATCCGGCAGAGAGGCTGGAGGAGCTGAACGCTCCGGTGACGGAATTCCGCTACCATTCCCGGCATGTGGGGATCGATAATGTAAAATACCGCATTTACCTGATGTACGGGGATAGGGCGCAGCTGTTCTTCTATAACGGGCCCTCCAAAGGGGCGGTGGCCGAGCTGCTTCTGCCCAAAAGGGAGGAGCGCTCTGTATGAGGGAGTCCTGGCCGCTGCAGGGGCGGATGGCAGGGAATATCAGAAAATGCGGCAGCCGCAGTCAGATTTTGCATATTCTTTCATATCGTCATTGCGTAGAATAGAAACATCAGGAACCGCCGGAGCGGTTCGGTAAAGGAGGAAAACGATATGAAAAGGAAATGGATCGCGCTGCTTCTGACAGCGGCCATGACGATTTCCATGGCTGCCTGCGGAAATGACTCCGGCAGCGGAGAGAGCGCTTCCGGAGGCGGGAAAGAGAATTCCGAGGCGGACGGAGGACAGGCTGGAGACGGCGGGGAAGCCGAAGGCGGAGGAGAATCCGCAGAAGGAGCGGGTTCCGGCGAAGCTGCGGCCGGGGAGGATCCGTCCCAGTGGCCGGCGGTCTCCATCATGTATCCCGTGCCCAATGAACTGCCCGCTGAGGCCAGCGTGGAGAAGGCCCTGAACGATTACCTGGTGTCCATCAATGCTGGCGTACAGGCGGATATCGTGCAGATGAACTTCGGAGACCTTTCCACCCAGCTGACGCTGGCCCTCACGGACAATACGAACCCCATAGACCTGTTCTGCTGGAGGTTCTATTCCACAGTGGACGGCTGTGTGAAGAACGAGCAGTGCATTTCGCTTCTGTGCAAGGAATAAATAGTTCCCCCCTTCTCCCACATAATACGGCGTATAGTTTATAAGGCACTTGTTATTTCAAGGTTCTTCTACTGTGAATGAAGCAGAATTGCTTGAATTATTATCCCGTAAAAGTTTTTGCGCTTCCGCTTCGGAAATTTCCTTAATCTCCATAACTCCATTTTCACTATTTTTAGCAATGGAAAGATATATACTGCCACTGTCATTAAAATAGACGATGGGTTTTTCACTATCAATGAATATACCAATTATCTGGTCGTTGTAGTACCAATACCCATCTTTTGGGTGATAAACTACGCCATAGGATTCATAGTCTTGGAGCGTATTCATGTTTTCTGTCTTATCTCCAGATTCCATGCTGTAAGATTCATGATTTCTAATCATATTTCCATTTTCCGTAGAAGTGCCAGCGGGCATTGATTTAAGTCCTGAGTTTTCATACTTTTCTGTATGTCTGTCATAAATTTCTTTTGTGCATTCCCGAATACCAATGAGTTTATCGTTTGTATCCCGTTCCGCTTCAATATCCACTGTTCCCGTAAAGAAATTGGTAAAACTTGCGCCGCCCACTGGGTCATTAAAAAATCGGACAACATTTCCCTTATAAGTGTAGCACTTGCTATCCTTATCATAAATCAATCCATATTCTTCATATATCCCATAGTCCATATTACCGCCGGACGTTTCTATCGCATTATAATCGGAAGCATTTTCGGAAGCATTTGTTGTTTTGTACTCCTGTCCATCAGAAGTTGGATTATTATTGTTAGCTTGTGCAGAAGTCGTAAATGCAGTGCCTACCCCGACAACAATAAGGCTGGCTAAAACAAGTGAGAAAATAGTGATTTTTTTCGTTTTCATAATTGCAGTTATCCTTTCTTCGATAGCATTTTTACTAAAGTTGTTGCAAAGTGGCAATAGTCCACTTTTCGTTGCTTCCATGCTGATAAGCATTAGCGAATAGGCAGATTTAGATTTTTCTCCAAATTGTCGTATAACGCTTTCATCACAAGCCAGTTCTATATCACGGTTAAAAAGAATATACATCACCCACACAAAGGGGTTGAACCAATGAATACAAAGGGCAAGCGTCGCAATCAGCTTTGTTACCGTATCATAGCGATAGATATGCACATACTCATGTGAAAGGACATATTGTAGTTGCTTTTCGTTTTTCCAGTCCATTTTTTTCGGCATTAAAATAACAGGACGGAAAATGCCATAAGTTAATGGGGCGGAAATCCTATCCGATTGCCTTACCAAAATTGGACGTTTCAATGGGCGTTCCGCCAGCCACTTTTCTACATAATGGTTGTTGACGGGTAAAGCTGTCCGAAATTCAATCAGACAATGCAAATAGGATATTACGAAAAACAATGCGATAAGTATTATCCCTGCACACCATACAATAAACCACATGGAAACAGATGATGAAATATCCGCTGGTGGCTGTTCTACTCCCTGTGTTGTAACAAACAGCCCTTGCATAGTGGGAATGTTGTAATCTGTTCCAGTTTCCGGCAATGTTGCAGAAGATATGCTATGAGTTACCAACGTATAAACACTGAACATTGACGGAATCGAAAACGGGATAAGCAGTCTTAATATCACCAATTCCCATAAAACAAGAAAAGTCTTTTTCGGCAGTTTATTGATTGCCACCGCACGGATAATCACTACCGCAGTAATGAAAGCAGCCCCCGAAAAGCTCATTTGCAGTAAATTCATTTACACCACCTCATTCCAAATCTTCCACAATCTGCTTGAGCTTCTGAATCTGTTCAGCAGAGAGCTTTTTTCTGCCTAACAGGGCTGCAAACAGTTTGTCAACTGAACCGTCATAAATCTTGTCAACCAATTCTTTTGTTTCCGCTTCCTGTACTTCTTCTTTGGGAATAAGGGCATGGCACATGAAATTAGGCTCGGAACGTTCAATCGCCCCTTTTTTGATACACCTTTTTATCAGTGTGTAGGTAGTATTCATGTTCCAGCCAATTTCTTTTTTCAGAACATCAGATATATGTTTTGCCGTGGTGTCGCCCTCGCTCCAAAGCACACACATTACTTTCAGTTCTGAGTCGAAAAGTTTAATATCCATTTTGATCCTCCTTTCCATAAGACCACAGTAGTTTCCGGTTGCTTCTACATTACACCATTCTTGCCGGATTGTCAACACTACTGCAGTAGTGTTTAGAAAAAGTTCATAATTTCGGGATCTTGCTTCTTTACCGCATATAGTCCTCTATTTCTCCGGGATTTTTCCGGGCACAAGAAAAGTCTCTTGCACCACGGGTATGCTGCGGGTCGTCTTCGGAACGGACATAGAACGCGGATTGTTTTCAGCGGGAAGGTGTGTTATACTTTGAATATACAAATCGGAATATGAAATAGGAGAATTGAAGTATGAAGGATTATGGAAGATTATGGGATGATTACTCCAACGAGTTTAATTCAAAGTTAGTAGATTCAAACGGAGATTGGAGCAAACTGGACGAAGATGAACAGGAAATTGCTGCCTTATGGAAGTTGTTTGTGGACATAAATAATGGAGGATTTATCCAGTTTTTTTGCAACTGGGGATTCCAGTGTTTATGCTATGCCATGCGTGGGCTAAAGCGTATCGAAGATACCAGTCTCTATGAATTACTGTCAGACGCATATTATGATGTTCTGGAAAAATTCAAAGATGACACCAGATTAACAGAGTATTGGGACATACCGAAGTATCTAACGGATGAAGATGAGGAATGCCTTGACGCTGCCGATACACAGTTTTATGAAATAGAATGTGAACGTTTTACTAAAAAGGCTTATGAATATTACCATCAAACATTGAAGAAAACGGTAACACCGATTGACATTTAACCGACAGGCTGGTGACGCATGGCAGTTACCGCGGCCTGCCCCGGTTCCAGACCCTGGAGGGCTGGGCCTTTGAGGTGGGACGGCGGAAGAGCAGTGTACACAATGCCTTGCCGTTGAAGGGAAAAAGCGGCCAGAAATAACTGAAGCCGCCGAAGGTAGGCGTGGTGGCTGCGGACAGCGATCCGGCATGGAGGGAAATTATGATTTTACTGCGGGCAAATCACGGGCTGCGGCAGACCTTTGAAAAACTGATTCAGACAATGAAAGTGCCGGTCCGGTGGAACGGTATTTTTGCAGTGACCGGCAACTATATGATCTTACAGGGGGAAGTGCGCTCCCTGTTTTTTCATTTTGACAGCAGAAAAATAACCACTAATATCATAGAATTTCCGGCAAAGCCGGATAAGGTGGAGGAGACGGCGGACAGTCTGCCGGTGCAGAACGTCATCAATATGATACTCTATGCCTTCGGGAAATGGGGAACCCTGGGCGGGCTTAAGGTGGAGAAGAATTACCAGCAGCTCAACCGCCTCTTTAGCGGAATCTTAAAGGAGCTGTCGGTGGAGCCGGAATATAACCAGGAGCATTTTTATTTTTATCAGAAGAAAATCCGGATCACCTATGAGGATGTGATCCAGCTTGCCCTGGAGTATGAGGAAAAGCCTCCGCAGGAAGAGCGGGAAGAGACAGGAGGGCTCTGGCACAGGCTGGTCTGGAAGCGCGAGCTGCTGTCATTTGCGCGGGTGGAAACCAGTCTGAGAGAGCGCCAGAAGGAGCGCCTGGGGCACAATTTTTATATGGTTGGATATCTGTGTCCTTCCTGTAAGGAAAAGCTGCACATGGCGGTCTACCCGGAAGACAGGGAATTCTGCATCGGGACGGACGAGGGGGCTGTGCTGCTGGCGAGGGCTGTCACCTGCGGGGTCTGCAACTGCTTTTACGCGGCCAGGCCAAAGCGCCTGCTGCCTGACGGCGATGTATATGTGATGCGGTTCGGGGATGACAGAAAGGCCTATGAGGATTACCTGGAACTACTGGGCACAGATGCGCGGAAAGTCTCAAACTGCCGGTACAACCGTTATGCGGATGAGGATCACAGTGAGGAAGAGACGGCGGAGGCCGGGGAAAAGGAGCTTGAGAACCTGTGCCGCAACCTGGAAGAGCGCAGCGACGAGGAGCTTTTATATCTCACAGACCGGATGGAAGAAGGCTTTTATCGTCCTGAGAGCGTCCGCAGATATGAGAACAGGGTAAAATCCTTCCGCGTGCGGGGAAAAAGAGGACTGTTTTCCCGTGGCCGCCGGAAGGAGGAAAAAGAGGAGAATATCGTTCAGGCGGACGATCCCGCGGAACAGAAAAAGGCGGATAAAAAAGCCGGAACATTGTCAGGGACGGACGGGAAAAGGGAAAAGAGAGTCCGTCCCGGGGACAAAGGGGCAGATGAACGGCCCGGCGGGCACTCTGCCGGGGAAGATCGTGTGCGCACGTCATACCGGGGAGCGTCTGTTCCGGAGAGAGAGGAGACGGATGAAGGTGTGCCGGGAGACCAGGGAGGCGGGGAAGAAACGGAGTCGGTGCGTCAGAAATATGAGGCCCGCCTTGCGGTCATGAACCGTTTCTCGCCGCGCCAGCTCGGAGAGCTGGAGCGTCAGATATCCCGGGAGAAGCAGCTTGCGCCGGACGAACAGCGGGAGCTTTTGCACCGCGTGAAAGAGCAGCTTTCCAGGGAACAGGCTGCGGGGTTTGAAAAGAAGGTGGAGAGCTGCGGGGACAAAAGTTACGCGGTGATGAAGCGGATATACGATGAAGTGGAGAGTTCGGAACTCTTTGAGGAATATAAAAAACCGCTCCTTTCACGCCTTCTTGAAGGGATGAAACGCCAGGGTGCGCTCGAGGTAAAAAAGCTGATGGAGCACATGCCCGCCGGCATGGACCGCGCGGGATACCGGAAGTTTGCAGAAAAGCTTTCCGCGTACACGAACGTGGACCTTACGCCCTACGGGGAAGCGCTGCACGAGAGCCGCAGGGAGGCGGAAGACAAGGAGGCCGGGAACACGGCGAGACAGGACGGACGGAATGCCATGCAGGAGGACGCGGGCCGGATTCTGGCGGCAGTGGGGTACTACAAGAATACCATGGACCTGGCGGGCGCCAGGCGGAGCCGTATCTTGAGAAAGTCACCGGCAGAATCCGGCAGCTCGATGAGCAGCGGATCAGAGAGCTTTTAAAGGATCCGGCACAGATGTCTTTTGAAGAGGGCATGCGGGCGTACGGGGAGATTATGCAGGGGGATTTTCTGCCGGAGCTGAAAGAGGACGCCCTGACCATGCTCACAAAACGTCTCGCCAGAATCAAGACGGACGAGTGCGAGCTGCTGGCCGGAAAGCTGAAAGAGGAGCTGCGGGAGGCTGGGATAAAGGAAAATGACAGACACCATTTCTATCCGGCGAAAAAAGTACTCCTGGGGGAGGCGAAGCCGGAAGAGACAGAAGTGATTGATTTTGCGATGGCTTCCTATGCCGCGGGAAAGGGACCGTTCGAGTACCCGGTTCTGGTGGTGGACACTTCCGGGAAACGCACCGGAAAAGAAGGGATGATTCTGACGCCGGAGCATCTTTATTACAGCACCCTGCTGCACGCGTACGGGATTCCGGTGAACAGTATACGCAGTGTGACCTGTTCCGGCGGGTTTCTCAGCAAAGGCGTGTACGTGCTGCAGAAAGACGGAACAAAGACAAAGATTCCGTGCGCGGTGGACGCGAAGGAACTGAAAGCGTACGGGGATGTGCTCGGGGAGTTTGTGCGGTATCTGCAGGAGAAGCCGGATTCCAGAAATGTGGATTATCTGGCGAGGGAAAAGCATGACACCATCTGCTGCTACCGCTGCGGGCAGGTATATGCGGGCGGGACGGTCTGCCCCAGGTGCGGTTACCAGAATAATGTATAGGCTGGCGGATCTGCTGCTGAGGACCGGATTTCAGAGCAGGACGCGAAGAAGCCCCGGAAGGCAGGCGACATGCAGCCTGTCGGCTTTACCGCAGTACTCCCCGTCGGTGTGAATGAGCATTTTCTCTTTAAGCTTTATCCGGCATTCTCTGCAGTCTGTCACCGAAAAACCGCGGATTTTCGAGTGGCGCGCGGTCACGAGAAGTGGGAGAGAGAGGAACGCCCGCCATTTCGGGATGCCGAAAATACTGCACACGGAGAGTCTGCCGTCCGTGGCGCTGGCATGAGGGGCCATCGGCACGCCGCCGCCCTCCGCGCCGAAATTCATTATGGCAAAGCAGATGGCCTTTCTGCGGGATACCTGTATATCCTTATCAAAACAGACCGCTGCGTCCGCGGTTTTCATGGAAAAGAGGGAGTGCACGGTCAGAAACAGATACGTCAGCTTTCCAAGGTGCAGGTGGTTCAGCACTTTTTTCAGGCGGGAATGTAAGGCCTTTTTACAGACGATGGCATCGAGCCCGGCGCCGGCGCTGATGGAAAACCGCCGCGGTGTATCCATGCCGGGGAGAGAAACCTCTCCAAGGTCTATCGGCCGGGCTGCCTGCGGGCCCCTTTCCGCGCACTGCAGGATCTGCATCAAAAGCTCCGCGGGGTCTCCTTTCATCTGAAGTCCGCGTGCAAAATCATTGCCTGAGCCGGTCGGTATCATTCCGAAGCGCACGCGGTCAAAGTGCGTTATCCCGTTGATTACTTCATTCGCTGTGCCGTCTCCGCCCACCACGATCAGGCAGATATCCGGATCGCCGTTCTCACAGATGGTTCCGGCGAGTGTGTACGCATGTCCTTCGTGTTCCGTGCAGAAAGCCCTGTAACGTATGTTTCTGTCGCGCAGGACGTTTTGTACCTTCCGCCAGGCGTCCGCGCCCTTTCCGCTTCCTGAATTTTTATTTACGATAAAATACAGCATTCTGTCTTCCTTTCGATCAGTCCGGTAAAATATTCCGTTTTTTTCAGCATTCAGTATAGGTTTCCGGACAGGAGATGTCAATAAAAAGAATGTGACATAAACAGGTTTTGCGTTTCATACACTAGTATCAAGTATGGAAGGGGTATTTTTATGGACAGCAGCACAAAGAAAGAGTTTGATTTATACAAAGATATCCAGAACCGCACGGGCGGTGAAATTTATCTTGGAATCGTAGGTCCGGTCCGGACAGGTAAATCCACATTTATCAAGCGTTTTATGGATTTAATGGTACTTCCGTTTATGGAAGATGTACATAGCAGAGAGCGGACCATTGATGAACTGCCGCAGTCGGCGCAGGGAAAGACGATTATGACGACGGAGCCGAAATTTATCCCGAAGGATGCGGCGGAAATCCGGCTGGAAGATGACACAAAGGTGAAGGTGCGTCTGATTGACTGCGTTGGATTTATGGTGGACGGGGCCGCCGGGCACATGGAGGGAAACGAAAAACGGATGGTGAAGACCCCGTGGTTCGACTATGAGATTCCATTTGTCGAGGCGGCGTCGGTCGGCACTGAAAAGGTGATCAGGGACCACGCGACAATCGGGATTGTGGTGACCACGGACGGTTCCATCGGGGAGATCGGGCGCGCCGGCTATGTGGACGCCGAGGAGAAGACGGTCCAGGAACTGAACGCGATCGGAAAGCCTTATGTGATTGTGCTCAATTGCCAGAAGCCCTACGGGGAGGAGGCGGAGCACCTGGCAGAGGAGCTGCGGGAAAAATATCAGACGGCTGTAATTCCGGTCAACTGTGAACAGCTGCGCAGGGATGATGTCTGTAAAATTCTGGAGAGCATTCTCTATGAATTTCCGGTGGCGCGGGTGGAATTTTACATTCAGAAATGGGCAGAAATGCTTCAGATGGAGCATCCGATGAAAGCGGAGATTATCAGGACGGCATCCGATATTCTTGGCGGCATGAAAAAGACGAAGGACGTGTATGCACAGCAGTTTGCACCGGAGCAGTATGTGTCCAGAATTAAAGTGGAAGAGCTCGATCCCGCGCTGGGATGTGTGAAAATCCGCATGGACATCGCGGAAGAATATTATTACCAGAATATGAGCGAGCTGGCGGGCGTGCCGATTCAGGGAGAATACGAGCTGATTGCCATGATACGTGAGATGGCGGAGCGCAAGGAGTCCTACGAAAAAGTCTCCGATGCCTTTGAGGAAGTGCAGGTAAAGGGCTACGGTGTTGTGGGTCCGGGACTGTCCGATATCAAAATGGAGGAGCCCGTCCTTATCAGGCACGGGAATAAATTCGGGGTCAAGATGAAAGCGGTATCTCCTTCCATACATATTGAAAGGCACAAAAAGAAGTTTGAATTTAAGGACGGAATAGTCCTTTTTTATTTGCTTAAAATTCAGACTGCAGGCGCCCCGGAGTGCAGGGCACCTGACGCACACAGGTTTTGAAGGCACCGGCCATGAAAGCAGTTTAAAATCTTACAAAAATACCGCCGAGGAAGATGGAGACGCAGTATGCGCTCATCAGAATAATATAGTTGGGGATGGCGGTGAGGAATGTGTCGGGCTTTTTCTGCTCTTTCCGGAAAATGCGGATATTCTTCCGGATAACCGGAAATGTCAGAAGACAAAGCAGGGAGGCCGGGTGCAGCATACCAAGTATTACCATAATACAGGGAGCCAGATATGCGGTATAATAAATGGCGGCATACAATGTCAGGGAATGTTTTAACCCGAGGAAATAGGGCAGGGTAAAACGGTTCACTTTTACGTCTGCGTCCACATCACAGATGTTGTTGGCAAACATAATGTTTGCCGTCAGGCAGGTCGGGATCACGCATAAGAGCAGCATGGTGAGAAGCGGCCATACCTTAAGAGAGAGACTGATTTCTTCTGCGCTGAGCGTGAGGAGTGTTCCCTCCGGTAAATTGATGTACAGAAGCAGAAAAGGAATAAGGGTACCCTGAAAAACACCGGAGAACACTTACCCGAGCGGCAGCCTTGAAATGGGAACCGGTCCGTAGGTGTAGCACACGCCGCACAAAAAGCAGAGAATGCCGGTGACCAGCACCACGATTCCGGTGCAGAGAGCAAGGTAAATCCCCAGGCCCGTGCTGACTGCGAACATGACATAAATAATCATCAGGGCAGCGCGCCGGGGCAGCGGGAGCATTTCCGGATAATCTCTGCTGTCGACGTAATTGTTGATGGCGGTGGTCGTCAGATCAAAAATAAACATGGATGCAAAAAATACAAGCGTCAGCCGGACATTGACGGCGTATCCTGCATGAAATAGAAATGCCAGCGTCATCAGGAAAGGAAATACACTGGTAATCTTGGTCATAATCTCCACATACTTAAGAAATTTCTGAATCATAAAAGCTCCTTTTTCTTAATCTGTCGTTCTCTTAATCTGTCGTTGTGAGGTTTTGAAATATCTGTCAGTGAATTTTAATATTCTATCGGCAAAAATGCAAGAATCCTGGAAGCAAGCAAAGTTTTAGAATTAAATGCGAAAAGAGTTGAATAAACTCTATCGCATTTATTTTTTTATGTGGAAAAAACATAGATAAAATGCGGTGGAGCCGAAAACTCTACCGCATTTTTTATTTTACCCAAAAGACGAAAAAGGAGGCGTTGGGCGTGAGAAAACAGTACAAAAAATTAACCTATGCAGACCGGCAGACAATAGAA